>WNFU01000989.1_pt1 | contig 47067 bp, 43 predicted proteins | sample 5400121 | NCBI WGS metagenome assembly WNFU01 (sample SAMN13153360, study PRJNA577476) | soil metagenome | isolation source: 100 cm soil or saprolite under grassland replicate 1 | place: USA:California | collected 2016-06-15 | reverse complement strand
GGGGAGAAGGACGACGTTTACCAGAATATCGAATTGTTCACCCGCGTGCTCGAGCGCGTCCGCAAAGACTACGTGGACGGGGACCAGGTGAGTTACAAAGAACTGATTTACGCCGCGTTGAAGGGAATGCTCAATTCGCTGGATCCGCACAGCGAATTCATGGACGCCGACAAATACAACGACCTGAAGAACGACACCGAAGGCCTGTTTGGGGGCGTGGGGATCGTCATCGGCGTGCGCGATAGTTTCCTGACCGTCATCTCGCCGATGGAGGACACGCCCGCGTTCAAAGCGGGAATTTTCACCGGCGATCGCATCATCAAAATCGAAGGTAAGAGCACCGAGAAATTAAACCTGCAGGATGCCGTAAAGCGTTTGCGTGGCGTACCCGGCACGGACGTGAACATCACCGTGTTGCGACCTTCGTCCGGCAAAGCGTGGGACGTGAAGCTGACCCGCGCCGAGATCAAAGTGGAAACGGTCAAAGATGTCAATGGCAAGCGTGAATTTCCGCTGGGCGAGGGCCATATCGGCTACGTCCGGCTCACCCAGTTCGGCGAGCAGACCAGTTCCGAACTCGAAGACGCGCTGAAGAAACTGGACAAACAGGGGATGCAGGCGTTGGTGCTGGACTTGCGCGGCAATCCCGGCGGTTTGCTCGATCAGGCCGCGAAAGTTTGCGAGAAATTTCTGCCCAAGAGCCAGTTGATTGTTTCCACCGAAGGACGGCACGCGGAGGAGCGGGGCGAGTTTCGCTCTTCGGGACGCGGCGCGCACCCCACACTGCCCCTGGCGATACTCGTCAACAACGGCAGCGCCAGCGCCTCGGAAATCGTCGCCGGCTGCCTGCAGGACACGACGGCGACGGGCGCCTCCCGCGCCATCATCATCGGCGAACAGACGTTTGGCAAAGGGTCGGTGCAAAAGATCCTGCCGCTGGGGGACGGGTCGGCCCTGCGTTTGACCACCGCAAAGTATTACACGCCCAGCCACAAGGTGATCCATGAAAAGGGGATCACCCCCGACATCGTCGTCCCGATGACCCCGGATGAAGAGGAGGCGCTCTTTCTGCGGCGCAGCCCCGGTGGCATCGAAACTCTCCCCGAAGACCAGCGCGAAAAAGTCATGGGTTTGCACGACGTCCAACTGGAACGGGCCATGGACGTGCTCAAAGGCGTCACGCTCTACGCCAAACGCGCCGGCGCCGGCGGCGGCACGGGCGACAGTCGTTCGGCGAAAAAAAGTGAGAAGATCGCCGTCGCGAATTGAGAGCCGCCGGGTTCCTGTTCCTGCACTTTAATCGTAATCTCGATTCCCGGGTCCCCTGGGGATGAAGATTATGATTATGATCAAGGGCGGGAAGCCTCAATGCTCTTAATTCAACCAGAGTGACGTTTTCCCGCCGCTGGCTTGTCTTATCCTGCGGACCCGTCAAAATGACCCTGCTGGCCCTGGAAACCTCGTGCGATGAAACCAGCGCGGCCGTGGTGCGGGACGGGCGCGTACTGGCCAACGTCATTTCTTCCCAAATCAAACTCCACGCCGAATACGGCGGTGTCGTGCCGGAATTGGCCACCCGCGAGCATCTGCGCAATCTGGTTCCCGTCACACAGACAGCCCTCCACGAGGCGAGGGTGACCGCGGCGCAATTGGACGCGGTGGCGGCGACGCGCGGACCCGGTTTGCCCAGCGCGCTCATGGTGGGCCTTAAAGCGGCGCAAGGATTCGCGTTCGCTCTGCGACGGCCATTCGTCGGCGTCCACCATCACGAGGCGCATCTTTACTCGCCATGGATCGCCGGTCGCCCGTTGAGCGCCGACTTTGCGTCGTTTCAACCGAATGTCTCGCTCATCGTCAGCGGCGGACACACGATGCTGGTCCACGTCGAAGCACCGCTGAAACACCGGTTGCTCGGCTCAACGGTTGACGATGCCGCCGGTGAATGTTTCGACAAAGTGGCGAAGTTGATCGGCCTGCCGTATCCTGGCGGGCCGGCGCTGGATTGTCTGGCGGAACAGGGTGACCCCGGAGCGTTCGACTTTCCAAGACCGCTGCTGAGCGACCCGAACGATGATTTCAGTTTCAGCGGCCTCAAGACGTCGGTGCGATATTTTTTGCGGGACCACCCGGAGACGCTCGACGACGGCCAGGGCGTGCGCGACCTCTGCGCCAGCGTGCAGGCCGCCATCGTCGAAGTGCTCGTCACCAAGACGATGCGCGCGGCCAGGCGATTGAAAGTCGGCTGTGTGACCGCCTCGGGCGGCGTCACCTGCAACCGGGCATTGCGAAAGGAACTGGCTGCGGCCTGCGAAAAGGATGGATTGGTTTTGCGCCTGGCCGAACGGAGCCTTTGCACCGACAACGCGGCAATGATCGGGGTTCTGGCGGAGCGGAAATTGGAGCAGGGCGAATCCCCGGCGCCGCTCGACAGCGACATCGCGCCGGGCTGGGCGCTGGGCTGACCCGAACGTTGCAATGAATTCTCGTGAAGTTATTCTGAGTAAGATTGGGATGATTGGGATCAGGAATCACTCTTTGAAAAGAGGATTCACCGATTCAGGGAGCGGGCAAACTTCTCCAGCCGATTGAGGCCCTTCTCGATGTTCGCCATGCTTGTCGCGTAGCTGATCCGGATGTAATCGTCCGCGCCAAAGGCAATGCCGGGCACGGCGGCGACCTTTTCCGCTTCGAGCAGCTTGGCGCAGAAGTCGGCGGACTTCAATCCGAGTTGCGAAATGTTGGGGAAAAGATAAAACGCGCCCTTTGCGTTCACGCAGGAAATGCCCGGAATGCCGTTCAACTTCTTCCAGGCGTAAGCGCGGCGCCGGTCGTATTCGGCGAGCCATTTGGGCAGGTGGTCCTGCGGGCCGGTCAAGGCGGCGACGGCGCCTTTCTGCGCAAAGGAAGTCGGGTTGCTGGTGCTGTGACTCTGGATGGCGTCGATGGCCCTGGCAATCGGCTCCGGCGCGGCGAGAAACCCGAGCCGCCAGCCGGTCATGGACCAGGCCTTGGCGAAACCATGCACGACGATGGTGTGGTCCTGGTGCGCCGGCGAGAAACTGGCGACGCTCCGGTGCTTCGCGCCGTCGTAAAGCAAATGCTCGTAGATTTCGTCGCTCATGATGAGCACGTTCTTTTCAACGCAGACATCGCCGAGCGCTTTGATTTCCTCCGGGGTATAGACGCTGCCGGTCGGATTGCTGGGCGAGTTCAGCACGAACAGGCGCGTGCGCGGAGTGATGGCGGCGCGAAGCTGCCCGGGTGTGACTTTGAATTCGGTTTTGTCGGTCGTCGCCAGAATCACGGGGCTGGCTTCGGCGAGCTTGACCATCTCCGGGTAGCTCAGCCAATAGGGCGCGGGGATGATGACTTCGTCGCCTGCCTGGCAGGTGGCGAGGATGACGTTGTAGCAGGAATGCTTGCCGCCGCAGGAGACAATGATTTGAGAGGGCTTGTAGCTCAGCCCGTTTTCGCGTTTGAACTTGTCGGCAATCGCCTGGCGCAGTTCGGGAATTCCGCTGCTCGGCGTGTATTTCGTGAATCCGTCGGCCAACGCCCGGGCGGCGGCGTCTTTGACGTGTTGCGGCGTGTCGAAATCCGGCTCGCCGGCCCCGAAACCGACGACGTCCTGGCCGTCGGCCTTCATCTGCTTGGCCTTCGCGTCAATGGCGAGGGTCAGCGAGGGCGAGAGCGAAGCGGCGCGTTGCGATATCCGATAATTCATAAGGCCGCAAACAATTAGCGAGCCGGGGAGGGGAGCGCAAGAGCGAATTCAATGCAGGCCTGGGTAAGTAGTGGCACGGGCGTCCCGCCCGTGGGGTGGCTGTTCCGGAAGCGCACTGGCGAGACGCCCGTGCCACTAACTAACCCCGTAACGTCGGATTCTGCTTTCCTGCGCTTCGGGATTCGACATTATCGGCGCCATGCTGTTGGACGTCAGATCGATTCATTTTGTCGGCATTTGTGGCACGGCGATGGCATCGACGGCCGCGGCAATGCAGGAAAAGGGTTTCCAGGTCTCGGGATCGGACCAGAACATTTATCCGCCGATGTCCACGTTTCTGGCGGAGCGAAGGATCGCTGTGATCTTCGGCTATGCGGAGCGAAATCTGGCGCACAAACCGGACCTGGTGGTCATTGGCAACGCCATTTCCCGCGGCAACCCGGAGGCGGAATTCGTGCTGGAAAAAAAACTGCATCACTGCTCGTTGCCGGAACTGCTCAAGGAATTTTTCATACGCGGCAAACGTTCGCTCGTGGTGACCGGCACGCACGGCAAGACGACGACCACTTCGCTGCTGACCTGGGTCTTTGAACACAACGGGTTGAACCCGGGTTACCTCATCGGCGGCATCCCGAACAACCTGGGGCAGGGGGCGCGCTTTACCGACAGTGAATGGTTCATTATTGAGGGCGACGAATACGACACCGCGTTTTTCGACAAGCGGAGCAAATTCGTCCATTATCTGCCGGAGGTCGCGATCATCAACAATCTGGAGTTCGACCACGCCGACATCTTTGAAAATCTCGCCGCCGTACAAAAATCATTCTCCCATCTGCTCCGCCTGATTCCCCGCAACGGGCTGCTGCTGGCCAACGGCGACGACCCGAATCTCGCGCCGCTGCTCGGGGTCACGCATTGCCCGGTGAAGCGGTTCGGTCTCGGTGACGACAACGCGGTGCGCGCCTTCAACGTCAAACTGGCGCCGACAGCGTCGGAGTTTGAACTCCCGAGCTTCAAGTTTCACCTGAATCTGGTCGGCGAACTCAACGTGCGCAACGCGCTGGCGGTCGTCGCCTGCGCGAAACACTGCGGCCTGTCGAACAAACAAATCCAATCGGCGTTCGACACGTTCAAGGGCATCCAGCGACGGATGGAAGTGCGCGGCATTGCGGGCGGGGTGACCATCGTGGACGACTTCGGCCATCATCCCACCGCGATCCGCGAGACGCTCCGCGCGCTGCGCATCAAATATCCGCATCAAAGGATCTGGGCGGTGTTCGAACCGCGTTCGAACACGACGCGACGAAACGTGTTTCAGACCGAACTGGTGAGCGCCTTTGCCGACGCCGACGCGGTGGTGGTCTCGCAGGTGGCCCGGCTGGAGTTGCTATCGCCGTCGGAACGGCTCGATCCCGGGCGTTTGATGCAGGATTTGCAAACGGCCGGCAAACCGGCGGACTACCTGCCCGACGCGGATGCCATTGTGAATCATCTGACGAAGAACACGCGGGGCGGTGATGTGGTTTGCGTGTTCAGCAACGGCGGTTTTGGCGGGATACACGGAAAGCTGCTGGAACGCCTGGGAGGAATGTGAGGAGCGTTTTCTCAAACCGGGTGTCCGCCGTCTTTATTTTATCGGCGATGGCGCCGGCGCGTTCGTTCCCTTCGCCCCGTTTTCCTGTTTGTCGAGATTACGTTCGAGGCGTCTTTTCAACTCGGCATAAACTTCATTGGTAACGCTGTCAAGGTTCTTGCGCGCTTCATTGAAACGGCCGGCGTTCAGTTTGAAGCGGGCCAGGTGCAGATAGACCCCTTCGCGATCGGTGTCGTTGGGGGCGACCTTTAACGCGTATTCCCAGGCCGCGAGGGCTTCGTCGGTCCGGACCGGTTTGATCCCGTAATAGGATTGCGCCAGATCGCAGGCGAGGACGAAGTTGTTCGTGTCGAGCCTCAGCGCCTGCCGATAAAGTTCGAGGGCCTTGCTGAAGACCTGTTGTTCGTCAATTTTGTAAAACTCCATGGCGTCGTGGCGGAAGAGGTAAACCGTGCTGGCGAAGTTCTGGTAGTAAACCGGCTCGTTCGGATTCAACTCGATGGCTTTGGCGTAGTACTCGAAGGCTTTTGTCACCGGGCTGCGGTGACCGTAGTGGTTCGCCAGGTTGTTCCACGCGGCCGGATTTTTCGGGTCGAGGTCGCGGGCTTTTTCCCAGTGCGCCACCGAGCGTTCTTCGTCCTGGGTATCGTGGAGGAAACTGCCGTAGGCCAGGTGAGCGGGGGCGTGGTCGGGATGCCGCCGCAGGAAATCTTCGTAAGCCTCGCGGACGGGTTTGAGCCGCTGCTCGACGCGGGCGCGAAGCGTGGCGCTGCCGAGGCCGGCGCCCTGTTCGCGGAAAGCGGTGTCGTCGCGGATCCATTTGTCCACCTCTTCCTGCGCCGCATCATCCAGCGCCAGGAGTTTTTGATATTCCTTTTCGACCGGGTCGTTCGGGTCCGGGACTTTTGCCGGGACACCGGTCGTATGCGCCACGAAATTACTTACGGCCGCCGGTGGGTTGGTGGCGGCGAGCGCGCCGAGCAGGGCCAGCAACAGACTGTTCACGAGTTGAACGTAACAGATAGCGCCTACGAAGCAACCGCGGGGAATGGGGTGAGAGACAAGACGTCCGGGCTCGCGTTTGCGTTAGCCTGATTCGGCTCCGACAAAAGCTAACGGAACCGGAATCGTTGGATGAAAAGGAATGGAATTTTGTTTGTATTGTTTATGAGCAGCGCGATGACGAGCGCCGGGCAGGGGAAGGTCGTGTTTGAAGGGCCGATGTTCTCGACGAACTTCGGGACCAATCGCATGGTGCGCATTTATCTGCCGCCTTCGTACGAGCGGGAGACGAGCCGCCGCTTCCCGGTTCTGTATCTCCACGACGGCCAGAATGCCTTCACAACGGTCGGCGCCAACGTGGCGTTCGGGTGGGGCAACTGGGAGCTGGATAAGACCGTCAGTGAATTGTGTGCGGCCGGCAGGATGCGGGAAATCATCATGGTTGCGGTCGATTGCAGCGCGGAGCGCTATCTCGATTATCGCGGGCCGGCCCGCCGCTACGTGGAATCGGAGTTGAAGGAATTGACGCGCCCGCCGCCGGCGCCGGGCGACGATTCGCGCTACGAGAAATACAAACATTTCCTGATCGAGGAGTTGAAGCCGAAGATGGATCGCGATTATCGGACGCTGCCGGACGCGCCCAACACGGGCCTGCTGGGCTCGTCGATGGGGGGCATTTGCAGCCTGGCGCTGGCCTGGGAACGACCGGACGTGTTCGGTCGGGCGGCAAGCATGTCGGGCGCGTTCTGGGTGGAGAAGACAAACTTTCTGGCGAACGTGCTGAGGCCGTACCGCGGAAAACCGAAGCCGATCCGCATCTATCTCGACAGCGGCACGCGCGATTTCTCAGGGACCGATGACGGGCGCGGCAACACGGACGCGGTGGCTGCCGAGTTGCGGCGCGTTGGCTGGAAGGATGGCTTGCAGCATTATGTGGATTTGAAGCCGCTGACCGAGGCGGACCTGGAGAAGGCCGGTCTCCGTCCCGACAAGCGGAAGGAGGCGCAGACGAGTCAGCACAACGAATTTTACTGGCGGCGGCGCGCCTGGCGTGCGTTGACATTTCTGTTCCCGCCAACATAATGCCGCAGAAACAGCGGAATGAACGGAGAATGAACGGAAAGTGAGGAGTTGCTTCGCCGGCGGGCGTCCGCTAATTTTTCCGCTCATGAATTTGGAAGATCATCTGGGAGATATCATTGGCAAGGCTCGCACGGCGGCAAATCTTTCGCCGGAGGACGCTGCTGCCGCGGCGGGCTTGGCGGCGGATGAATTCTCCGCGCTGGAAGAGACCGGCAAGTTCAACCGGCGACCAAACTTTCAGGCGCTGGCGGCAAAAGTCGGTTTGAATGGCGGGAAGCTCGAGGGCATCGCGAACGGCTGGTTGCCCCGGCAACGGGACCTGGGCGTTTGGCGCGAGCTGCGGCAGATCACCACCGCCGGACCGGGCTACAACGTCAATTGCTACCTTGCCTGGGATGAAGTCACCCGCGAAGCGGCGCTGTTCGACACTGGTTTCGACGCGCGGCCGATTCTGGAACTGATCGACCGGAACAAACTTCAGTTCAAACATCTCTTCATCACGCACACGCATGCCGATCATGTCGCCGCCCTGGAGCCGATCCGCAGCCAGTTTCCCAAGGTCAAGCTGCATTCCAACGCGAAGAGCGCGCCGGTGGACCAGCGGAACCGCGCGAATGATTTCATTCATCTTGGCAGCCTGCGCATCACGAATCGGGACACGCCCGGTCACGCGGAGGACGGCGTGACCTACGTCATTGGCAATTGGCCGGAGGACGCGCCGGGCGTCGCGGTGGTGGGCGACGCCATTTTTGCAGGCTCGATGGGCGGCGCCAGGCAACTGGCGGATCTGGCAAAACAAAAAATCCGCGACCAGATTTTTTCGCTGCCGTCCGAGACGCTGATTTGTCCCGGGCACGGGCCGGTGACGACCGTGGGGGAGGAAAAGGGGAACAACCCGTTTTTTTGACGGCGAACCCATGAGTGAACCGACCCGGACGGGAAATCCACCGATGAATCCGCAAGATGGTCGATCAACCACAGCCGAAAGGCGAACATTCAACGCTCAGATCATGTTATGAAAGCCAAACTCTTCGCATTATTTCTATTGTTGGTGGGTTGCATTCCCGGCCGCGGCGCCACGGTAACCAATATGGTTTTGAATTACAGTCACTCGGGGCCATCGACCACCATCTACACGGTCTCCCTCGGCGTAAAGAGCAACGCCGTGGCGCGAGTGCTCCACTTGAATATCTTCGCGAACGCAGGAAATCCGAACCTGGTTATTGAGGTGGGCGGCACCAATGTGGCCGCATACAATATGGGGGATTTTTCCCCGTTCGGAGGCGCTCCGGTGGTGGCGGGTCCCGCCACGCTTCGCCTGACGGCGACGGTGAGCGGCAACGTGATCGGTTCGGGAACGGCGTTCTGTGCCGTGGAGATCACCAGCGCCGAAGACACCTTTATTCCCAGTAACGCCGTGGTCGTTCCCGCGGATGCGGGCGGGCCGGTGAACATCATTTTGGAATCCAGTGTTGATCTGGTGAGCTGGACACCGACTTTGCCGGGGACGTACGGCACCAACACCGTCAAACGTTTCTTTCGCGTTCGAGCGGAACGGAGCCAGTAGCTATGCGACACACAATCTCAGTTCTGGTGGAAAACAAATTTGGCGTGCTGACGCGCGTGGCCGGGTTGTTCAGCGGCCGCGGCTACAACATCGACACGCTGAACGTGGCGCCGACCCAGGACCCCAACACCTCCCGCATGACCATCGTCACGCGCGGCGACGACGCGACGCTCGAACAGATCGTCAAGCAGCTCAACAAACTGGTGGATGTGCTCAAGGTCATTGATTTTCGCGAGGGCGAATTTGTGGACCGCGAGTTGGTGCTGGTCAAAGTTTCGGTGGATTCCAAGTCCCGCGCCGAAGTGATGCAGATTACCGACATCTTCCGCGCCAAGATCGTGGACGTGCAGCCCCGGAGCGTGACCATCGAGATCACCGGGAGCGAAGACAAAGTGGTCAAGTTCATCGATTTGATGAAAACCTTCGGCATCCTCGACCTGACCCGCACTGGCAAGGTCGCCATGCCCCGCAATTAGCTTCGCTGAATGGGTCAAACCGTTAAATCGTGAAACCGTTAAATCGTCAAATCGTGAAAACGGACGGCGATCAAACGACCGCGCAATCAACCGCCTGAAACTGTTTTCCAATCGCAAATCGTAAATCCAAAATCGTAAATCCAATCATGCCTGCAAAAGTTTACACGGACAAAGACGCTGACTTGAACATTTTGAGAAACAAGACGCTGGCGGTGCTCGGTTTCGGCTCGCAAGGCCACGCCCATGCGTTGAATCTCAAAGACAGCGGGATGAAGGTCATCATCGGACTTTACCCGGGGAGCAAATCCATTCCCCTGGCGGAGGAAAAGGGATTTGAGGTGGTCAGCACGGCCGAAGCCGTGCGTCGCGGCGACGTGATTATGGTTGCGCTGCCGGACACCCGGCAGGCGGCGGTTTACCAGAATGACATTGCGCCCAACCTGGCGGCGGGCAAAACGCTGTTGTTTTCACACGGTTTTTCCATTCATTTCAAAACCGTTGTTCCGCCGAAAAACGCGGAGGTGATTCTGGTGGCGCCCAAGGGTCCCGGCCACATCGTTCGCCGGCAATACCTGGAAGGCAAAGGCGTGCCGGCGCTCATCGCGGTGTATCAAAATCCCGGCAAACGTGCGAAAGAGGTCGCGTTGGCCTGGGCCCGGGGCATTGGCGCCACGCGCGCCGGCGTGATCGAAACCACGTTCAAAGAGGAGACGGAGACGGATTTGTTCGGTGAACAGACCGTTTTGTGCGGCGGGGCGAGCGCGTTGATTCTGGCCGGCTACGAAACGCTCGTCGAAGCCGGTTACCAGCCGGAGATGGCTTACTTCGAGTGTCTGCACGAGCTGAAACTGATCGTTGATTTGATGAACGAAGCCGGCATCAGCGGCATGCGCTTCTCAATTTCCGAAACGGCCAAGTGGGGCGACGTGACCATGGGCCCGAAGATCATCGACGCGAGCGTGAAGAAGCGAATGAAGGCCGCCTTGAGGGACATCCAATCGGGCAAGTTCGCCCGGGACTGGGTCAAGGAATACCAGTCGGGCTATAAACGCTACCATGCGCTGCTCAAGAAAGGCGAAAAGCATTCCATTGAAAAAGTCGGCGCCCGGCTGCGTTCCTTGATGCCCTGGATGAAAAAGCGCTCGGTCAAAGGCGCGCAGGCGGCGTATTGAGGCCGGGGACAGGTCTCAATGCAGCGCCGGGTTCAAGACTGCCTTACCAAATATTTGAACGTACGTTCAAAATTTACGTCAAGTCGCGCTGGCGGGAGGAAATCGGCAACCCAACGCCCCAACGCCCGATCCCTGGCGTGCGCTCAGCGGCACAACGGCACCGCGACGAAAAATTGGGGTTGGTGTTTGATCGAGGCATGGAATATCTTACGGCTATGAATGTCGTGGAGAGAGCTGTTGCTGTGGGGTTCGGCGGGATTTTGCTGGCCGTTACGGCGCGAGCGGACGTGACGGAACGTGCGGTCAATCCGTATCACGTGATCATCGACCGCAATCCGTTTGGATTGAGGCCTCCGCCTGCTCCGCCGACCAATGCTCCGCCGACCACTCCGCCGGTCGTGGTCACCGTTAAATTCACCGGTATCACCTCGGACTCCACGGGCCGGAAAGCGTGGCTGGTGATTCCACCTCAGCCGAACAAGAATCCGAATCCGCAATACCTGAGCATTGCGGAGCACGAAAAGCAGGGGGACATCGAGGTTCTGGACATTGACGAAAAAGAAGGCACGGTCAAAATCCTCAACGCGGGTCAAGCCTTCGAACTCAATTTCAAAGACCACGGTCTGCAGGCGCCGCCGGCGGCGGCGATTCCGGGATTCCAGTTTCCGCGCACAGGAGCGCCCGGGGCGCTTCCCACTCCCGGCATTATGCCGGCCCCTGGCACGCCTTCGCCGGGCATCAGGACTGCGGGCGGGGCGCCCACCGTCTCGGCACACGACGCCATGGCGGCCCGATACGGTTTGCAGCCGTCAACGACAGCCAACGCCGCTCTGCAAACGATTCCGGCGAGGAACGTCCGGATAACGCCGGGAGAAGCGCAGGCGCCGGCCGCGGGAGCAACGGTTGATCCGGCGGTTCAGCGCGTTCTGATGGAAGCGCAGAAGGCGCAAGCCGAGCGGGAAGGCCATTCATTTCCGCCTTTGCCGCCGTTGCCATTTCGTTGATTGGCGCGGGTACAGATAGGTCCATAGGGACAGACCTGAGGGAGGACCAACCGTCCGACCGTCGCCGAGCGTAGCAACTCCAAACGACTGTTCAGCAACCCTGCGCGTCTGAGTTCGGTTGGGAGCCTTCGCCGGTTGCCGCCGGGAATATTTCCGGTCAAGGTTGAGGCAGCGCGCCGGATTTTTTCACGCTCTGTTCTTCGGCCCGCTTGAATTCCTTGTCGGCATCGGAAACCCCGGGCAGCTTGGCCTTCTCCCTCTCTACCTGAGCGCCGGCATCGGCCGGGTTCTTCAGAATGGTGACGTGCATCAGCAGGATCAGCTCCGAGCGGTCGTTCTTCTTCGTTTTGGTGCGAAATAGAGCGCCGATCCCCGGAATGTCCTTGAGAATCGGCACGCCGGACTTGGTCGTGGTCCGATTGTCCTCGATATAGCCGCCCAGCATGATCGTTTCGCCGTCACGCACCGAAAGCGTGGTTTGAGCGCGGCGTGTGGAGGTGGTGGGGACGTCGTTGTTGTCAATCTTTGCGAAGGACTCGATCGAGCTGATGTCTTGCGCGACGTCCATCACGACCAATCCATCCGGTGTGATGAAGGGAGTGACCTCCAGGTCCACGCCCACCTGAATTTGTTCGACGGTCGAGCGCGAACTGACACCCGTGCTGAATCCGCCGTAATCATAGAAACCCGTCACATAAGGCACCGTTTTACCGATGAAAAACGAGCCCTGCACCGCGTGAGAAGTTTGCAGGCGCGGTCGCTGCAGAATTCGCGTCCGGTTGTCACTGGCCAGGGCGGCAAGTGAGACGTCGAAGTTCTTGCCCAGGTTGGCGAAGTAGCTGAAACCGGACGGGAGTGAACCGGCGAGGCTGGTAATGTTGGTGAGGAAGCCCTGACCGTTGTTGATGCCGCCGGCGCCGACGCTGTTATTTCCGAGGCTGACCGGTTTCTGGAGCCAACTGACACCCAGGTTGTACTCATTGCCCAACGCAACCGACATCACGACGCCTTCGATGAGCACCTGAGCCAGCAGCACGTCCACTTTGGACACGATATTGGTGATCGTTTGCATGTCCTGCCGGTTCGCGAAGACGATGAGAGAGTTGGAACGTTCGTCCGGAACGATCCGCGCATCGGTCAGCAATTGGATCTCGGAGGTGCCGGCGGCACGGTTGACGATCTGCTGCAAACGCTGCTGGAACGACGCGGCGCCCGGTGTGGTTCCCGGTTGTGTGGCTCCCAGTTGGCCCGGCTGGGCACCCAGCGGTTGGCCCGATGCGCCTGTGCGGCTGCCGTACCGGCCGCTCGTCCCAAGAGTTCCACCCGTGGTCGGGATTTGTCCGGGGCGTCGCGTCGGGGCGCCGCGCGCGCCCGCAGCGGGATAGCCGCCGCCCGCCGCCCCGGAGATGAGGGCGTTCATTGTGTCGAACAAATCCGTAACCTTGCCGTATTTGATGGGGATGACCTCCAATTTGTAGTCCGACTGCGGCGGCACGTCCACCTCGTCGATCAGCTCGAGCATCCGTTTGATGTTCGAGGCGACGTCGCGGATTACCAGGAGCTGGTTGGAGTCAATGGGAACAATCCCCGCCGGGTTTCTGGTGAACAACTGCAGGACCCCCGCCAGTTCCGTCGGTTTGGCGGTCTTCAATTGCACGATATGCGTGACGAACTGTTCGGAGTCGGGATACTCGCCGTCCGTGAGCCGGGAGATGGCCGCGCCGTGCTGGGGGGCCTCGGCCGAAGGGACAGCTTTCACGAATCGTTCTCCCTGGGGAATCATGGTCGTGCCATTCAGCGACAGGGCGCCGTCGAGCGCCTGGATGGCCTCCGACCGTGTCAACGGGGAGGCAGTGATGATGGTGACGGCCGGGGTCGGCAGGGAAGCCGGGCGCAGCACCGTTCGGCCGGTGATTTCAGAATACTTTTCCAGGATCTGATCGACGGGCGCATTATAGAATTTAAAGGAGAATTCCGCCGATTCAGCCTGCCCCGCACCGCCCGGCGCGGTCGCCGTTGGCAACGGCGTTGGCGAAGGGCCGGGACTGCCTGGCGCCGGCGGCCCGATCTGCCCGGCCACGTTCGCGGGCGGGGTGACGGCCGGCGCGGGGACGGTGACGACGTTGGTGGGCGCCGGTGGCACGGCCAGTCCGGCGGCGTTGGTATTGAAACGCGGGAACCGATTGGTGGCGTTTTGCAGCAAGGCCCTTCGCCTGGCGTCGAAGTTTGTAGCCGTGACGGTGACATTTGTGGCCGCGGAGTTGGTGGCCGTGACCGCGCCCTTATCGGCAGCGGCAGCGGGGGAGTTGGTTGCGGCGGCGGCATTCGTGGCGGCATTGGGCGCCGGCGCCGGGACCTGAGCCAGCGTTGGCACGGTCAGGAGCGAAATGAGAAGGAGAGCGGTCTTCACGATTTGGGATGAGTTGGTGTTATTTCGCTTCACGGTCTGGTCGAGCCCAGGGTTGCGGGATTGGCGGCGGCGGCCGGCTTGACGGCGGCAGGGGCGCCTGAATTCTTCTTTTGAAAACTGGCAACCAGTCTCATGGAACCCTGGAGTTTGTAGGGGCCTGTGTCCGGGCTGAGGTTCAGTTCCTTGACGCGGACCATCAGATCGCTGTTCCCGATAGCGACCAGAAAATCAACCAGTTCCTTGTCACCGGTGGGGTTCAGAGCAAAATCGAGGGTTTGTTCATCGAAGAATTCGTTTGACTTCGAGCTGCCGGGACTTTTTTGCAGGACCTGGATGTGAGCGTAATTGACCTTGCTCTCGCGGGCCTGTTCGCCCACCCGCCGGATCAACAGAGTGCCCTGGGCGGCTTCCTGCTCGAGGACGCCCGTCCCTTCGCCCTTGAGCTTTTCCAGCTTGACTTGAAGGTCGTTGGTTTGCGCCAACACGGATCCAAAGGTCACCAGCGTTTTCTTCGCATTTTCCAGCGCGGCTTTGGTCTGGCCCCATTCCTTGAAGTACGGATGGATGAACCAGAAGTGGAGCACGACGCACAGCACGGCCGACGCCATGACCACCAGACGCCGCTCCTGCGGCCGCAAATTCAATTTGTCCAACAACGCGCTCATTCGCTCGGGGCAGGCTGCAGCGTGCAATCGAAGTCCCAGGACGCCGTGTTCGCGTTGATGCGGATGTTCGGCGGGTTGACCCGGGTGAACAGCGGCGCGCCGTTGACCGGCGCCTTGCTCATGGCGTCGTTGTATTCGGTGATCTTGGATTGGTCGTCGGCGGACGCGGTGCCGCGCAGCAAGATTTTGTTGCCTTTGGAAAAGGAAAACGACGCGAGCGTCAATTCCGGCGGCAACAATTCCGCCGTGACCTTCCAGCAGTCGAGCGCGGCGAATTTGAGGTTGACCTGTTCCTGGAGCACGCGCACGCGCTCCTTCAACTGCAGCGCGTTGGTGTAGGCGCCGCTCAGCGCGGCGACCTGATCCTGCACTTTGCCGGTTTGATATTTGAAGACGTAGAGCACCGCGAGGTAAATCACCACGCTGAAAACGTAAACGACCGCCACGCCGGCCAGGCCGCGCATCCAGAGCCGATCGATGAACTGCTGCTTGTAACGCGCCGAGAATTCCGCCGGCAAAAGGTTCGCATTGCTCTCGAACCGGGCGGCGCGCCGGGCGGTCAAGGCCGCCAGTCCCGGCGTGGCCAACGGCGCAACCAGTTCAATCGGTTCGTTGGTCCACTGGCGCAGGGCAGGCTCCCAGACTGGGGCGACCGTGTCGTCCGCGACCAGATGCCAGCGCGGCGGCGACGTTAGCCAGCCTTCGATTTCGCCCGCCCAGGCGATCTGGTTGAGTTGAGCGCAGAGCGCGGCGGCGCCCCCTTCGCCGGGGGGAAGATTGAGCAGCGTCACCTGTTGCAAGGTTCCCCCGTACCACCAGGCCGTCAGGCAAAGCGTTTTGGCGTCCGCCGATTCGAGATAAATCCAGACGCCATCGCCGTCGATCGGCGTCGTCAGCAAGTGGTGGAGAAAGGGCAGCTCCAGCCGGTCGGCCCAATAGCCGGCACCTTCCAGTTTTCCGAGAAAATCCTCCACCACATTGCGCTCGGCGAGCACAACGATCACTGTTTGCAGCTCTCCGGACGGGAGCGGGACGACTTCAAAGCTCCAGACAGTCTGGTTGACCGGCAGCGTTGAGAGTTTTTCCAGTTGCAGTTCCACCATCGAGCGCAATTCGTCCGGCTCGCATTTCGGCAAGTGAACCACGCGCAGAAAGACCTGTTCCGGGGTCAGCCAGGCGATGTTGAGTTTCTTTCGCCAAAGCGCGCGCCAGTCCTTGGTGACGAGGTTCGGGGGAAGGAGAGCCGGGGGAACCACCCGTTGCTCGGCGTTGAGGGTGACCTGACTGTTGGCCGTGGCGAATTGCCAGAGCTGCCGGGCGTCGGCGCCCAGGCGGAGAACGTTGCAGGAATGCCAGCGGGTCGTCTTCACATCAGGCTTCCACCAGTCCTTTCATGTGCTCCTCGGTTTGGGTGACGCGGAGCACTTCCTCGATGGTGGTCAGGGCGGCCCTCACTTTGTTCCACCCGTCATAGCGCAGCGTGCGCATCCCTTGCTCCATGGCCCGTTGCGCGATGGTCGAAGCCGGCGCGCGGTTCAGGATCAGCGGTCGGACGGCTTCATTCAACAACAGCAGTTCGTAAATGCCCATGCGGCCCTGGTAACCGAGCTGACGACATTGATCGCAGCCCGCCCCGCGCCAGAATTTCGCCGTGGCGATTTCGTCCTCGGGAAACCCGATTTTGATCAGATAATCCCGCTCGACCTTTTGCTCGGTCTTGCAATGCGGACAGATGGTGCGAACGAGGCGCTGTGCCAGCACGGCTTCGACGGACGACGCCACCAGGAACGGCTCGATGCCCATGTCAATCAACCGGGTGAACGCGCTGGGCGCGTCGTTGGTGTGCAGCGTGCTGAAGACCAGGTGACCGGTCAGCGCCGCGCGGATGGCAATTTCGGCCGTTTCCAGGTCGCGAATTTCGCCGACCATGATGACATTGGGGTCCTGGCGCAAAATGTGGCGCAGGCCGACGGCGAAAGTCAGCCCGATGTCGGAGCGCACGGCAATCTGGTTGATGCCCTTCAACTCGTATTCGACCGGTTCCTCGATGGTGATGATGCGTTTGTGCACCGAGTTGATGGTGCTGAGGCAGGCGTAGAGCGTGGTCGATTTGCCCGCGCCGGTCGGGCCGGTCACCAGCATGATGCCGTGCGGTTTGACGATGATCTCGCGCAGCGCCTGCTGGTCCTCGGGCGAAAACCCCAGCTTGTCCAGCGTCAGAAAAATCTTGCCGCGCGTCAGCAGCCGCAGCGAAACGCTCTCGCCGTAAACCGTCGGCACCGTGGAAACGCGGATGTCAATCTCCTCGCCTTTGATGCGGACGTTGATGCGACCGTCCTGCGGCAGGCGTTTCTCCGCGATGTTCATTCCCGACATCACTTTGATGCGGGAAATGATCGCCGCCTGATAACGCTTGAGCTGCGGCGGCATGGGTGTCTGGTGCAGGATGCCGTCGATCCGGTAACGGATGCGCAACTCGTCTTCCGCCGGCTCGAAGTGGATGTCGGTGGAACGGTCCTTGTAGGCTTCCCAGACGATCTGGTTGACGAACTTGATGACGCTGGCTTCCTGGTCGCCTTCGGTGATTTCCTTGTCTTCGGCCACGAGCAGCTCGATCGGCTCGTCCTCGGCCATTTCATCGAGCGTTTCGGCGCCGACGCCGTAGTACTTTTTCAGCGCCTTTTCAATTTCGTCCTTGGTGGCCAGCGCAAACTCAATGGGACAATGGGCGTCGAACTGCACCGCGCCCAGCATGGCGGTGTCAAAGGGATTGCTGACGGCGATTTTCAGCGCGCCGTTTTCAAACTGGATCGGCAGTACGAAATACTGGAAGGCGACTTTGGTGGAAATCTTTTGGCGGGCTTCGGCCGATACCGACAGTTTTGGCAGGTCCACATAGGGCCAGCCGAACGCGTGCGCCAACTGCCGCAGGAACACTTCCTCAGACAGGCCGCATTCCCGGCTGAAAAAGGCGAGAATCCGCTCCTGGGAACCGCTGTCCGCGGCCACCCGCCAGGCTTTCGTCCGTTCCTCGAACTGGTCGGAGCTGGTAAGCCCGCCTTGGGCAAAAACATCTTTGATCGAGATGAATGGCATCAGTGTTCCGCTTAACCAACAACTGTTCTATACAAAGGAAACTAAAGAAAGTTGCGCGGGGGGTCAAAGGATTTAGCGGCGGCTACCGCCTGGCTCTTTCCGGCGCGGGAACGAATGGCGCGCGAATTTTTTCCCCATCGCGTTTGTGGTCGGCAACCGACGTGAAGGGCGGCCGGCCGGCGGGTGGAGATGCGCGCTCCAGCGGCGGGGCTGGAACCAGGGCCGGCGGCTTGAGCCCATGCGTTGCCAGCGAAAACACTTCGACGACACCCGCGGCGTTCAAAGTGACCGTTCCCGCTTCGACATCGATATCGACGACTTTGACCGCGTCCAGCGTCTGCCCTGCGATAAGCGTGCGGTAGCGGGGCAGTTGACCGGGAATGGTCACGGCCAGATAAGCGCATTTGTTGGTCCGATCGGCGGCCACACCGGTCAGTTTGTAATGAGACCACACCGGAGACAATGCGACGGTCGGCGGAGACTCCGGAACGTCTTTGGGTATCAGTCTGAACGGATTCTTTTGGACGATCGCAGCGTAGGTTGCGCCGTCATTAGGGGACTGTGCGCGGCACTCGTGTGAATTCGGCAAAACGACGCCCCAGGCAACCAGCCAGAGCATCGGCCGGCACACGCGCGGCCCCAGGGCGGCGCTGTGCCCGGCGCAGTGTGTTGCCTTACGTCCGCGGCACGCCAGGCGGGAAAAGCGCGATCCGAACGTTTTCATATCGTCCACTGCTGAACACTGCAAACGCGAAAACGTTTCGCGGAATCAAATTTGTCCCAACGCCGGCGCGTTGGCTGTCCGGCATGCGTTGCGCGCCTTGGTTCAGAGCACAGGCTTTTTCCAGATCGGCACGAGGCTTTTCATCTGGTCGATGAGCCATTGGCTGGCGGCGAAAGCCTCCCCGCGATGAGGCGCAATCACCTCCACCCAAAGCGAGGGATCGTTCACTTTTACGATGCCGATGCGATGGATCAGCCGGACTGATTCGATCGGCCAGAGTTTCTCCATCTGATCGAACAAACGGTTGAACTGGTGTTCCGCCATCGGTTGAAACGCCTCGTATTCCATGGCATTGATGATTTTGCTCTCTTCGGTCCCGCGCACGACGCCGAGAAAACAGACGACTGCGCCCGTGCCGACGGACATATTTCGTTTCGACAATAACTCCGCCTCGCTGATCGGCTCGCTTGTGATGGTCAATTGCCGCTTCATGTTCTCAGGCGGAGGATGGTAAATCGCAAATCGCGAATCGCAAATCGAAGACGGCATTATCCGCCTTGCACGGGTGGGAACAGGGACACTTCATCGCCTTCCTGCAGCACATAACTGCGCCCTTGATAATCCAGGCCCACGGCGATGAGCGTCGAGTTTTGCATCGCGCCCAGTTTGGGGAAGCGGACAATCAATTGTTTCAACAAAACGTCCAGCGTGCTGCCGGACGACACGGTTTCGCTCGTCCGGGCACAGCCGGTCAGGTCTTTAAAATACGAGTAAAAATGGACGCTGATTTCCATGTCAGCCGACTTGATAGTACTCCGGGCGGAGCACGCCGACAAACGGCAGATTCCGATATCGCTCGGCAAAATCCAGCCCGTAACCGACGACGAACAAATCCGGGATGCTGAACCCGACGTAGTCCGCGCGCGCGTTTGCCGCGCGCCGCGCCTTCTTTTCCAGCAGCACGCAGACTTTGATGCGGCGCGGTTCGAGTTTGCGCAGTTTGGCCAGCACGCGCTGGAGCGTCCTGCCGGTATCGAGAATGTCGTCCACCAACAGCACATCGCGCCCGCGGACATCGAGGCGCAGTTCCTTCGTAAAAACCAGCTCACCCGCCTCGGTGCCGGCGCCGTAGCTGGAGACGCCGATGAAATCCAACCGCAACGGCAGCGAAAGATTTCGAATCAAGTCGGCCAGAAACAGCACCGTGCCGCTGAGCAGGGAGACAACGGCCAGATCGCGGCCGGCAAAATCATGCTCGATTGCCCCGGCCAACTGCCGGACGCGCGCCGCGATCTGCGGCCGCGTGATGAGCACGCCGCTCAACTCGCTCCGCCAGCGCGCCGGGGCGGGCGCGCAGCGCGACATCGGCCCGCAGCGGACGGGCCGCTTCAGGGCGCGCCGCCCGGCTGCATACGGGCGCCGATCTGTTGGGCCCACCATTGGGCTTCGCGTTTTTCCCTGATGTCGCTGGCTTGGGTCGTTGAACTCGGTAGCCTGGCTCCCCCTGGCGGCGAGCCGGCGTCCGGCTCGCGGCTTCAAATGTGTCTGGAATCCGCTTCGTCCTTTGCTGCCTAGCCGGTTTCTTGCCGCCGGAAATATGACTTCGTTCTTTTTCACGCAGGTCTGGAATACTTCGTGAGAGTTCCACGCGGAAGCAAGCCAGAAAGGCGATTGTCAGTGGTGTGTGGTCAGTAGTCAGTTGCTTGTTGGCAGTTGCGGTCCGGGTTGGCACCCGTGATGGCGGGCAACCGGACGCCCTGACAGCAGAGCGGGGACAACCGACAACCAACAGCCGGCAACGGACGACTTTGAACTTTGCACTTTGAACTTTGCGCTCCGGCCCCTATAAAACGGGCATGTTACCCGTGTTGCTTTCCAACGGCGGGCCGATGGCGTGGCTGCTGCTGTTCATGAGTGCGGTGGTCATCGTGGTCTTCATCGAACGGCTGTTGCACTATCACCGTGCGCAAATCAATTCCACGGAGTTCCTCAACGGGGTGCGCAACGTGCTCAAACGGGACAACGTCGTGGAGGCCCTTTCCATTTGCGACGCGACGCCGGGACCGGTGGCGCGGCTGGTGAAGACCGCCATCCTCAACCGGGATCGCGGCCGGGAAGGGGTGCGGGACGCACTCGAGGAAGCCGGTCTGCTGGAAGTGCCGCGGCTGGAGGACAAGTTGAATCTGCTGGCCACCATCGCGCAAATCGCGCCGCTGATGGGATTGCTCGGCACGGTGATGGGTTTTCTAAAGATTTTCCTCAAAATGCAGGAAGAGGGGCCGTTCGTCACACCCAATCTGTTGGCCAGCGGCATTTGGGCATCGTTGATCTGCATGGCGGCGGGGCTGGCGGTGGCCATCCCCACTTACGCCGGCTACAATTACCTCGTCAATCGCGTCAACAGCATCGTGCTCGACATGGAAAAGGCATCCACGGAGATTCTCAACATTGTCGCGGGCACGACGGGCTGAAACCGGCCATGAAGTTTCCGCGCAACGCCAGGATTTTTCGCGGTCAACTCGACGCTTCGCCGTTTGTCGGGGTGCTGTTCCTGGTCGCCATTTTTTTATTGCTGAATTCATCGATGGTCTTCCTGCCGGGCGTGCCGGTTCAACTGCTGCCGGAAGGGAACTTTACCAATGCGACCGGGGCGCATTTCGTTGCGACGGTTGAAGGGGCGGACCGAATTCACTATGAAAACCGGCTGCTCAAGGAGGAGGAATTCAAACTGAAACTGGCGGAGGATGTCAGCCGCGCTCCCGCGCCGGCGACGTTGCTTCTGCTGAACGATCCGATGGTGAAAAACGAGTTCCTGATTCGCCTGCGGGATATGGCGCGCGACCTGCATCTGACCGTGGAAACGCCGGGGGCGCGCATTGAACTGCCCGAGGCCGGCGATCTGCCCGGCATCGCGGGCAATACCGTAGTGGTGGTGGTCAACCTGGGCGGACAGATTTTTTACGCCAGCCAGCTCATCAGCGAAGACAACCTCCAGTCGAAACTGGAGACGGCGGCACGTCAGTCCCGCGCGCCCTTGACGCTGGTGCTGGCGGCGGATCGAGCGGTTGACTACGGTCTGGTTCTCCGGCTTGAACTGCTCGCGCAAAAGGCAGGCATCAAACAAGTGTGGCGCGCCACGCGACCGCCGGTGGTGGCCGGGCGAACCAACCCGACGCGATGAATTCCTCCGCCCTCAGGCCGTTGCTCTGGTCGCGCACGCGCTGGTTGACCGCTTTCCTTCTGGTCATGGCCGCACAAACGGTCGTGGTTTTTCTGCTTTCCGACCGCGCACCCATGGTTTCTCGCCAGCCGGGGCCGTCCACAACTTTTCGCCTGGTCGCCGACGCGCCGCCCGGCAGCGCCGCGGCCGAATTGCTGTCTCTGGAGGACCCGACTCTCTTTGCCCTGCCCGACTTCCGCGGTTTTTCCGGTCCGGCCTGGATGGACGCCCGGCCGCTGCGGCACAGCTCGCGGGACTGGAACGAACCACAGCGTTGGCTGGCTCTTCCGCTGGCGGACCTGGGGGCAACCTTCGCCGAGTTTGTTCGCACCAACGTCGTCGGCCCGCTCCGGCTCGCGGACAGACCGGCGCCGCGCCTCAGCGACGTGGCTGTGTCGCCGGTTCCGTTGCCGGTGAAGTCAACGTTTCGTATCGAAGGCGACCTGACGAAGCGCGAATTGCTCAGCCGCGTGGAGGTGCCCTCCATGTCGCATAGCGACGTTTTGACGAACACGGTAGTTCAAGTGGCGGTTAACCGGCCGGGATTTGTCTTTTTTCCGCCGATTGTCCTCGGCAGCAGCGGTTCGAAGGCGGCCGATGAGCGCGCGCTGGACCTGGCCGCAGCCATACGCTTCAAACCGGTCGCCCCCGCCGATCCGGTTTCTTCGCGCAATCCGTCGGCGTTGACCTGGGGAACAATTGTTTTTCAATGGCATACGGTGGAAATGTCGAACAATCCGGCGGCCGGATCCGTGCCATGACACCCGACCAATTGTTTTTCCTCTATGTGTTCCTGCTGCTGGCGGCGCTGGGCGGCGTGTCTGTTTACTACGAGCTGCGCCGCAAGCGGTTTGAACCCACACCGAGTGAAGACAACATTTTCCGTTGCGCGAAGTGCGCGTTCGTTTACACGGACGACGCGGACGTGGACCGCTCCCGTTGCCCGCAATGCGGGACGGTGAACAGCGTGTTCAAGTTCTGAGGGCAGAACGGGGTGGAGGGGGATAACGGGGCACTGGAGGAATTGGGGCTATGGCGTGTTGGGCGTTCGGGCGCGGGGAGGCCGACCCAAACGGCGATGGGTTCGCTTAACCCAGTAACCCAATACCAATGCCCCGGCGCCCCAATTCCCCTCCCTTAGGCTTCAGCTTCCGGTCTTCACCTCGACCACGTCATGCGGCGCTGCCTCACGCATGCCGGCGGGGCTGACGCGGATGTACCGGGCCTTCTCGCGCAATTGGGCCAGGTTCGCGGCGCCGAGGTAGCCCATGCCGGACTGGATGCCGCCGATCAACTGGGTGAGGACCAGGTCCAGCGAAGGGGAAACTTCCTTGAGCGCTTCGACGCCTTCGGGCGCGACCTTCTGCGTGCCGTCGGTCGATTGACCGTAACGCGCCGCCGAGCCGACTTTCATGGCGGCGACGCTGCCCATGCCGCGATATTGTTTATATAATTTGCCGCCGATCTCCATCATCTGTCCGGGCGCTTCGGGACAACCCGCGAACAGGCCGCCGCAAATCACGGCGTGCGCCAGGGTAAGCGCTTTGACGGTGTCGCCGGATTTGGTGATACCGCCGTCGGCGAGGATGGCCACTCCTTTTTCTTGCGCCGCCCGCGAGCAGACGTAGAGCGCGGTGAGTTGCGGAATGCCGACGCCGGCGACGATGCGGGTGGTGCAGATGGATCCGGGGCCCTGGCCAACCTTGATGGCGTTGGCGCCGCAGTCGGCGAGATAGTCAACGGCTGCCGCGCTGGTCACGTTGCCGGCGATGATGGGCAACTTCGGAAACGCGTCGCGAAGCATTCTGACGCATTCGCCCACGCCCTTGCTGAACCCATGAGCCGTCGAGACGGCCACCACGTCCACGCCGCGTTCCACCAGCGCGCCGACATGGTTCAGGATGCGCTCGCGGTCGAGGTCGCCAAAGGCATTGCGCGTGGCCGAAAGGGCGGCGCCGCAATTGAGTCGGAAACGCGCGTCGCGCGCCGGCTTGAACTGCGCGCTGCGCTCCTGCGTGATGCGCTCGACGTCGCTCATCGTGAACAGCCCGCGCAACCGGTCTTCTTCGTCCACCACCAGCAGTTTGTGGATGCCGGGGTGGTCGGTGAAAAATTTGTCGGCCCGGGCGATGGGATTCGAGCCCAGTTCCATTTGTTTGATGGTATGGACCTGGTTCCGCGGGGTGAGGGACTCGGCCACTTTGCGCCGGGCGTAGCGGGGCTTCACCACATGACCGGAAAGCAGGCCGACCAATCGACCGTCGGCGTCCACCACGGGAAAGGTGCTGAAGGCGAATTTCCGTTTCTCGATCATGTCCAGCACTTCGCCGATGAGCTGGTCGGGCGCGACTTTGATCGGGTCCTGGATCAGGCCGTGCACGTGGTTTTTGACGCGGTTCAGTTCGGAGAGTTGTTGCCTCTCCGGCATATTGTAATGGATGAGGCCCAGCCCGCCGTTGAGAGCCATGGCGATGGCCATCCGCGCCTCGGTCACCGTGTCCATGTCCGCCGAGATGATCGGGATGTTAAGGTTCAACCCTTCGGCAAGCTGGGTGTCGAGTTGCGTGTCGCGCGGGAGAATCTCGGAATAAAGCGTGGCCAGTGTGATGTCATCGTAGGTGAGGGCCAGGCTGCGGTGCGCCGTGAAAAACTCGTCCGCCGCCTGGTAGAACCCGGCATCAACCGGGTGGGACTGTCGCTTCACTGCCATGGCAGATAATGTCGGGCCCGCATTACTCTGGCAAGGGAGAATTCAAGGCTGCGGTTTTCTTATTGCCCTTTGCCGGCCCGGCGCGGTGATGGCTGGTTCTCCGTTACAGGCCTGCGACTTTTTCCAGAATAACGGTGGTTGATTTGCCGGGCACGAAACCGATAGTGACGATCCTTCCGCCGAAACCGGCCACGATGTCGCGTTCTTCCTTCGGCAATTGTTCCACCTTGAAATCGCCGCCTTTGACGTAGATGTCCGGCTGGGCCAGCGAGAGAAAGCGGGTCGCCCGCATCTCGGGAAAAATGCAAACGGCATCGACGGCCTGCAAGGCGGCCAGCACCGCGGCCCGGTCGTCTTCGGAATTCACCGGGCGTCCTTCGCCTTTGAGCTGGCGCACGGAGGCGTCGCTGTTCAACCCCACCAGCAAGACGTCGCCCTGCTGTCGCGCGGCTTCAAGGTAGGTCACGTGGCCGACGTGCAGAATGTCGAAACAGCCGTTGGTCGCCACCAGTTTCTTTCCCTTGGCACGCAGCGCGTTTCGCCAGGCGGAAAGTGTGTCGAGCGAAAGGATTTTGTCCCGAAAACTCATGCGCCGAATAGTGGGCGAGGTCTCCTCCCCATGGCAACCAACAAATGGCGTTGAAGCGTTGCGGGTGAAACCTGAAGCCGGAACGTTTTCACCGATCACGCGTCGCGGTTCACGTTTTGCGCCGGTGAGAGACAGGGCTTGTTTTTTCGTGTTCCTCACCTAAACTGAGCATATGAAGAAAGATGTTGTGCCTGTCGAGATTCGCGGAATCCTGCCGGCCAATAGCGGCTGTGCGATTTTTGTCGGCAACGAGGAGAAAGTGTTCGTCATCCAGGTCGAGCACAATATGGGGGCGGTCATTGGCATGTTCCTGCGCGACACACCCAAGGAACGTCCGCTGACGCACGACTTGATTGCCAGCGTGTTTTCCGGGTTCAACATCACCGTCGAGCGCGTGGTCATCACTGAATTGAAGAACTCGACCTATTATGCCCGCCTGATTCTGCAGCAGCAAAACGAGCTGGGCCGCAAAATCGTTGAAATCGACGCGCGCCCCAGCGATTGCATCGCGCTGGCCACCGCGCTCAAGAAGCCGATCTACGTTTCCTCATCGTTGTTCGAGCAGGTGGAAGACATGTCCGAAGTGCTCGAACGCATCAACGAAAACGGCGGCGAGCCTGAAGCCTGATGCCAAAGCCGGCCGCCAGTTCGTTGTCCCCGGTCGTGTTTGTCTGGGGCGAGGATGAATTCACCGTCAAGCAACGCGCCAGGGAAATCTATCAGCAATGGTCCGCTGAGTTGGGCGGCCAGGATCACGAAACCATCGACGCCGCCGTGAACAACAGCGGCGAAGCGCTCAAAGCGCTGGCCAAACTCCGCGAGGCCTTGCAAACCCTTCCCTTCTTCGGCAGCGGCAAAGCCGTCTGGTTCCAAAACTGCAATTTCCTCGGCGACGAACGGGCGGCCACCGCCCAGGCGGTCACCGAGTCGCTGGCGGAGTTGGCCCAGGAACTCAAGGCGTTCTCGTGGAAAGATGTCCGGCTGCTCATCAGCGCCGGCAAGGTGGACAAACGCAAGACCTTTTACAAAGCGCTGGAAAAGATCGGCACCGTCGAAAACCACGCCGGTTTGTCCGTTGACGACCGCGATTGGGCCGGCCAGGCCGAGGCCATCGCCCGGCGCGAGTTCAAGGCGCGCGGCAAATCCATTTCCGATACGGCGGTGTCCGAGCTGGTCGCCGGCGTCGGTCCGAACGTGCGCCAATTGAACAACGAAGTCGAGAAAGTGGCGCTGTTCGCCGGCGACCGCGCGGAGATTGAAGTCGGCGACGTGACGGCCGTGGTCAGCCGCAACAAGCAGGCGCGCGCCTTCGCCCTGGGCGACGCCCTGGGCGACCGTGATTTGCCGCGATTATTGCGTTGCCTCGATGAAGAGCTTTGGGAAATGAAGTTCGACCGGCGGAAGTCGGAGATCGGCTTGCTCTACGGGCTCATCAGCAAAGTCCGCGCGATGATTTTTCTGAAGGAAATGATGCGCGCGGGCTGGCTGAAAGCGGACGGCGACTACCCTCGTTTCAAAGACCGGTTGGCGCGGATTCCCCGGGAGGCGCTGCCCGAGGACAAACGGTTCAATCCGCTGGCGATAAATCCCTATGTTTTGTTTAAGGCCCTGCCGCAAACACGCCACTATTCCCTGGCGGAACTGATTCGCGCCATGGACCTGTTGCTCCAGTGCAACCAGCAATTGATTTTCAGCAACCAGGATGAAGCCATGGTGCTGCAGCGGACGCTGGTGCAGATCGTCGGCGGCGCGGACGACCAACCGGACCAGCGCGCTGCTTGACCGCGGGTCGCGCGCGGGCGAAAGTTCAGGCGAATGAAGTGAGTTTATGTCGTCCCCAACCTTGCAGGTCGCGGTAACGGACCAGGTCGCACTGGTGAGAATCTCCGGGCGGGCCAGCTTTAATTGCAGCGTGGATTTCAAATCCCTGGTTTGCGAACTGCGCGACCGCGGCTACCGCAAGTATGTCCTCGACCTGAGCGAATGCCCCATCATGGACAGCACGTTCCTCGGCGTGCTCGCCGGTTTCGGGCTCAAGCTTGCCGAATCGCCCGATGAAAAATCCACCGTCACGTTGCTGAATCCAAACCAGCGCATTCTTGCTCTCCTGGACAATCTCGGCGCGGCGCATTTGTTCTGCGTCGTGCAAGGCAAAGACCCGCTCTCGGAATGCTGCAAGGAAGTGCAGGCGACGGAGGGCAAACAGAGCAAAGCGGAAACCGCCCGCACTTGCCTCGAGGCCCATCAGACGTTGATGAACCTCAATCCGGCGAATATCCCCCGGTTCAAGGACGTGACCAAATTCATGGCGGAAGATTTGAAACGGCTGGAGGCGCGGAAGTCCTGATCTCCGCCTTGCACATCAACTCCTGAATCCGGCGGCGCAGCAATTCCGTCATGGGCCGCGCGCCGGTTTTGAAATTCAGCTTCTCAGCCCGCAGGAACGCGCGGACATCTATCGGCTCGCCGAATCCAACCTTCGCCTGCCTTGGCGCGGGATAGTTTTGTTTTTCCAACACGTCCTCCTCCAGCTTAAGGATCGTCTCCGCGATGCGATCCACCGTCGGGTTCTGGCGCAAATACTGGCCGGGATAACTGTAAAGCTGCTGCGCGACGAACACGCGGTCCAGTTCGTCGTAAAGTTCCTCCGTGCGCTCGCGGGAGAGGGGCTTGTCTGCCGCGGTCAATTCCTTCCGGATGACCCGGCGGAGCGCCTTGATCCGGGAGGGGATGCTGTCGTTACCGTGCCCGAGACCGTGCTTTTGTTCCGTCCGCTCGACGAGAAAGCGTTGCAGTTTCTGAATGCGTTCAACCAGGGTTCCCTTTTGTGACTGGCCCATGAATTCCTCCACCAACCGGGCCAAAGAGGCCTCCCCGCGCACCGTGATTTGTCGGACGTTGAACCGGTGCTTAAGAGTCCACGCGGAAAGCAGATGCAGCACCGGCCGGAACCACCAGGCGTATTTCGGCCGGCAAAACTCGCAGGGTTTTTGAGGGCGGAAGAGGTTCATGCTGTTCCGGTCGCGGTCAACAGCTCCAACCGGAACCTTTGAAACGTAGAGGACGTGAAGCTTCTCGCAGCGGAACACAGAAAAAGGATCTCTTCCGGTTGAACGAGCCATGGCTTCCGCGTGCGCCCCGGCAGCGACTCGATCGCGGCGCGAAGGGTGGGGCTCCCGCGCATGGGCAATCGAGGAAGGCGGCGCGTTCGGTGGCGGGCAGCCCGAGCGGAGCGGCGAACAGAGTCTCCTCGCGATTGGGGTCTGTTGGCATGGCCGAGTTGAATGTGGATTTACCAGATTCTGCGTGAAATGGGGAGAAAAAGTATCGGCCTCTTCGGGTAATTCGCAAATTCGTTGCGTTCGAGCGCGCGGGCCCTACACTCCGCGCGCACATGTTGAATCTGGCTTCGCTGAACCCGCAGCAACGACTGGCCGTGGAGACCATCAACGGTCCGGTCCTGATCCTCGCCGGCGCGGGCACGGGCAAAACGCGCGTCATCACGTATCGCATTGCGCACATGATCGGGAAGGGCATCGCACCCGGGAACATTCTGGCCGTGACCTTCACCAACAAGGCTGCGCGCGAAATGCAGGAGCGCGTCAACCAACTCGTCCCCAGAACACGGAACCTGGAGCGCGGAACCAACAACTCCGAGCCCCGAACTCCGAACTCTGAGCTTCGGAGCCACCCGACCCTTTGCACCTTTCATTCGCTTTGCGTCCGCATTCTCCGGCAGCGCATCGAGCAGCTCGGTTACAAGCGGAATTTCGTGATCTACAATGAGTCCGAGCAACTCGGCGTCATCAAAAAGATCCTCAGCCAGATTTCGGCGAACAGCGAGAAGGCCGACCCGGCGGAAATTCTCGCGTTGCTCAGCAGGCATCGCAACGGGGGTTCGCGGGCCGTCGCTTCTGCCGACGCGGGTGTGGCGGCGATGGCCCGGCACGTTTGTTCGCGTTATGAAACGGCTTTGCGCGCCTGCAACGCGGTTGATTTCGACGATCTCATTTTGCTGACGCTGAGGTTGTTTGAAGAGCATCCCGACGCGCTGGCCGCCTGCCGCGGGAGGTATCGATATGTGATGGTGGACGAATATCAGGACACCAACGCCGCGCAGTTTCAGCTCGTGCACGCCCTGACGCGGGAGCATCGCAACCTCTGCGTGGTGGGCGATGATGACCAGAGCATTTATGGCTGGCGCGGCGCGGAAATCGCCAACCTGCTCGACATGGAGAAACATTTCTCCGAAGTCAAAGTGATCAAACTCGAACAGAACTACCGCTCGACCGGCGCCATTCTGACCGCCGCCAACGCCCTCATCAAAAACAATGCGTGTCGCCGCGGCAAACAACTCTGGTCGGCCAGAGGGCAGGGGACCAGAATCACCCTGCACGCCTTCGGGAACGAAGAGGAGGAAGCGCGGACCCTGGTTGAGGAAATCGAATTCCTGCGGCAGACCCGGCGCGTTCCCTGGTCGGAACAGGCGATTTTGTTCCGGACGAATCTCCAGTCGCGCCCGCTCGAAACCGCGTTGCGCCAGGCCGGCGTGCGCTATCACCTGGTCGGCGGCCAAAGCTTTTTCGACCGGCGCGAAGTGAAGGATTTCCTCGCTTACCTTAAAGTTTTTCTGAACCCGAACGATGACGTAAGCCTGTTGCGCGTTGCCAATGTTCCGGCGCGTGGTCTCAGCGACCCGACCATGGAACGGCTGCTGGCCGCCAGCCAGGAACGCAAGTGTTCCGTCTTCGCGGCGATGAAATATCCCGTGGTGCAGGCGACGTTTCCGGCCAAAACGCGCCGGAGCATCGAGACGTTTGTTGCTTTCATCGAACGCACGCGGGCGCAACTGGCGGACGAGGTTTCGGCGCGTGACACGCGCGCCCTGAGCTTGTGGTCTCAGCGGTTCATTGCTGAAATCGGTTACCCGGATGAGTTGCGCCGTTCGGAAAAGGACGCCGAAGCCGCCGAGAACCGAGTGCGCAACCTGCAGGACTTGATTGCGTCAATGGATGAGGAGACTGCACCCGGTGGCGAAGGTATCTCGCCCGCATTTTCCGCCACTGACAGGCTGCAGACATTCCTGGAAGAACTCATGCTCGACAACGAGCGCGAAGACGATAAAGAGAATGCCGGCGACGCCGTCACCCTCATCACGATGCACAGTTGCAAGGGCCTGGAATTTCCGCGCGTCTCTATCGTCGGCCTGGAGGACGGTTTGCTTCCCCACTCGCGTTCGAAGGTTGAAGGCACGCTCGACGAGGAACGCCGGCTGTTCTACGTCGCCATCACCCGGGCGATGCAGACGTTGACCTTGAGCCATTGCAGCGCCCGCAAGAAGTACGGCCAGCCCGTGCCCTGTCATCCCTCGCCGTTTCTGAAGGAACTGCCTGCCGAAGTGGTCGAGCACGCCGACGAAAAAGCCCGGCGGCCGGTTGCCGTCGATGCGGGCAGGAACCTGTTTGCGGCGATACGTTCGACTTTGGAGTAGGCGGTGTGTCCGTGAAGAAAATGCCGGGCCGCTGATTGGCGAAATCCGCGTCAAACCTGCCGCGTCTGCCAGGGGTCATCAGGCCGTCCGACCCATGTTGATGCGAGTCAAGTTTCGGCGTGCCTTCCGCGGGGTGTCGGCTACCTTCTCGACCATGATTTCGCGGGCCAAATCCGACGCTCTTTTTGCCGAGGCGCTAAAATACATCCCTGGCGGCGTCAATTCGCCCGTGCGCGCCTTTCGCGCCGTGGGCGGACAGCCGTTCTTCGTCCACAAGGCCAGGGGCGCGCATGTCTGGGATGTCGATGGCAATGCATACCTCGATTACGTCTGCACCTGGGGCCCGGCGATTCTGGGCCATGCGCATCCGAAAATAATCGGAGCGGTCCAGCAGGCGGCGGAACAGGGCACGAGCTTCGGCATTCCGAATCCATTCGAGGTAACGATGGCGAAACGGGTCTGCGCCGCCGTGCCGAGCGTGCAAAAAGTCCGCATGTGCAACTCCGGCACGGAAGCCTGCATGTCGGCCATCCGCCTCGCGCGCGGCTTCACCAAACGCGACAAGATCATCAAGTTCGACGGCTGTTACCACGGCCACGCCGATTCGCTCCTGGTCAAAGCCGGCTCGGGCGCACTCACGTTCGGCTACCCGGACAGCGCGGGCGTCCCGGCGGCATTCACGCAGCACACGATCGTTCTGCCGTTCAACGACACCGACGCCGTAAAGGCGGCATTTGAAGCGAACCAAGGTCAGGTCGCTGGAGTCATTGTCGAACCGGTGCCGGGCAATGCCGGTTTGTATCTGCCCAAACCGGGGTACCTTGAGTTTCTGCGGAAAATGACCGCGGACAACGGCGCGCTGCTGATTTTCGACGAAGTGATGACCGGTTTTCGGCTCGCCTGGGGCGGTGCGCAGGAACGATTCGGCATCACGCCCGATCTGAGTTGTTTCGGCAAGATCATCGGCGGCGGTTTGCCGGTCGGGGCCTTTGGCGGGCGCGCTGATATCATGGATTGTCTGGCGCCGGTTGGGCCGGTGTATCAGGCGGGAACTCTGAGCGGCAATCCGTTGGCGATGGCGGCGGGTATCGCGGCGCTCGAAGAACTTTCAAATGCGGAGTTCGAAATGCGGAGTTCGGAACCTGGCGCAGGGAGTGTGGAATCGGCCGGCGTGCCCCTCTCCCGGCTTTCGGCCACTCTCTCCCCATCCGTTGGGAAGAGGGCCGGGGTGAGCGGTTCCGCCAACGCCTACGCGCGTCTCGAGCAACTCGGCGCACAACTTGAAGCCGGCATGAAGGACGCCGCCAAATCGGCGAAGGCGCGGGTGCAGTTCAATCGTTGCGGCTCGATGTTTTGCGCTTATTTCACCGACCGACCGGTTCACAACCTCGCCGACGCGATGCACAGCGATCGAGAGCGGTTCAAGAAATTCTTCCATGGTATGCTGGCCGAAGGGATTTACCTCGCGCCGTCGCAGTTTGAGGCGGGGTTCATTTCGACCGCGCACACGGCGGAGGACATTGAGAGAACTGTGAAAGCGGCGGCAAAGGCGGTCCGTCAGTTCTAAACTTTATCGGACCACATTCTCCATGCGCATCCTCGCCATTGACCACGGGACGAAACGAATGGGTATCGCCATCAGCGATGAGCTCGGAATGATTGCCCAGCCGCTGGAGTTTATTCCGGCGGAGCCGTTCGCGGAGTTTCTCAAGCGCCTGAAGGAAATCATTCGCGCGAAACAGGTCGAGCTGATTCTGGTCGGGATGCCGCGCAACATGGATGGCAGTTATGGTCCGGCCGCATTGAAGGTCCAGGAGTTTGTCGCCGTGCTGAAGGACGCCCTCACCATCCCCATCCAGACTCCGGACGAACGTTTGACCTCAGTGCAGGCGCACCGCTTTCTGACCAAGGCGGAAGTGCGGGGGCGGCAACGGAAAGGGAAGGTGGACAAGTCGGCTGCGGCGATTTTGTTGCAAAGCTACCTGGATGGCCGAACAGGTAAAAGTCTTACCACGAATGAACACGAATGAACAGGAAGTGTCAGGCGCCTTACGCGAATTGCGCGAATTAACTCGAATTGAATTGTGTTCGGGAAAATTCGCGTCAATTGGCGGAATTCGCGTCAAAAAGTCCCCACCCCGCTCAACGTTCGGACCTCCTCCTGATTCGTGTTCATTCGTGTGGATTCGTGGTTTCATCCTCGTGTGGAGAAGCTCAAATTCAAACTGACCGTCGCTTACGACGGGACGAATTACGAAGGCTGGCAGTTGCAAAAGACCGGCCTGGGGGTCCAGCAGAAGGTCGAAGAGGCGCTGGCGAACCTGTTCCCCAGCCGGCCGCGCGTGCACGGTTCGAGCCGCACGGACACCGGCGTGCATGCGCTCGGCATGATCGCCCACGTCGAGGTTCCCAAAGCCGAATTCAAAATGCCGGTCCGCAAGCTTGTCCTCGCGTTGAATGCCTGGTTGCCGGAAGACATCCGCGTGATGACGGCAACGCGTTGTCGCGCCGAGTTTCACGCCCGATTCGATGCGACGAGCAAGCAATATCGTTACTTGGTGTGGAACCACACGGCGATGAATCCGTTGCTTCGACATCAGGCGTGGCATGTGCCGGCGGCGCTGGACCTGGCGGCGATGCGGAGCGCGGCGAAACTTTTTCGTGGCCGGCACGATTTCAAATCGTTTGCCGGCACCCGGAAATATGAAATGGAATCGACCGTGCGCACGGTGACGGGATGCGGGATCAAGCGAAACGGCCCGCTGCTGACGTTTATCATCGAGGGCGATGGGTTTCTTTACAAAATGTGCCGCGGAATCGTCGGCACCCTGGTGCAGGTGGGGCAGGGGAAGTTCGCAGCCGGTCAGATCCGGCGGATGCTTGAAAGCAAAGACCGGCGCGTGGCGGGGATGACGGCGCCGGCGCATGGGCTGGTGCTGTGGAAAGTGTTCTATAAACGGAAAAGCATAGCATAGCGGACTGATGAAGCATCGGAGTAGGGGAGTGATGGAGTGTCGGTGACTCAAAACTCCACCAATCCAAAACTCCATCGCTCCAACACTCCAATACTCCATTTCTTCCAATGCACATCGTCCTGGTTGAACCGGAAATACCGCCGAACACGGGCAACGTGGCCCGGCTTTGCGCGGCCACGAACACCCGGCTTCATCTCATCGATCCGCTCGGCTTCGAGCTCGACGACAAACAACTCAAGCGCGCCGGCATGGATTACTGGCAGCATGTCGAGTGGTGTCGCTGGCCCGACTGGTCGGCGTTTGAGAAACAGCTTCCGGCGGACGCCCGGCTCTGGTTCATCGAATCAAAGGGGCCGAAGCACTATGCAGACGTCGGTTATCTGCCGGACGATTATCTGGTGTTTGGCCGCGAAACGGCGGGTTTGCCAAGAAAACTGCTCGAACAGAATCGCGATCGCTGGCTGCGCATCCCGATGTTCAACCAGCAATCACGTTCGCTGAATCTGTCGAACTGCGCGGCGCTGGTGTTGTTCGAGGCGTTGCGGCAGCACGGGTTCAGGGGTGAAACGTAATGCGTAATACGTAATTCGTAACTCGTAACACGCAAACGTGGCGCGTCAGACGCAGGACTGCAATCACGCATCACGCATTACCACCAACCCTCACAGCGTCGCTTCCGCTTCCTGGATGAACGCGATGACTTTTTCCGGCGTGTCAACCGTGGTGAGATTTTGGCGCAACCTGGGGTCGCGGACGAGCCGGCTGACGCGGGCGAGAATGGCCAGGTGCTGAGTAACCGTTGTGGTGACCAGCAGAAAGAAAAGCTTGGCGGGCTGCGCGTCAATGGCGCCATAACCGATTCCTTCGTCGTGCCGGCCAAAGACAACCACCGGTTTTTCAACCAACCCGACCAGTGCGTTGCGCGCATGGGGCAGGGCGACCCCATCGCCAACGCCGGTGCTGTGAAGTTGTTCCCTTTCCTGCAACGCCCGGAGCAGCGTCTGTTTTGCCTCCGGCCGGTTTGCGATTTCCGGAATTCGGCTGACGAGCTCCATCAGCACTTCGTCGCGCCGACGCCCGCGCAGATGAAGCTCGATCGTCGCCAGGCAGATCACGTCGCTGATAAGCAGTCGTTTCGGCTCGGAGAACGCCATAGGTCGAATATCGTAGGACCTGTGCCCGCCAGGAGAAGGAAAAACGTCGGGTAAACCGGTGCGGAAAAAATCCGCATATGCGGATTTTTTCCGCACCGGGCGCTTCAAGCGAAAGAGGTCATCCGGCGATTTTTCGGGTGCGAATGCGATCCAGACCCACCGCCAGGATGATCACAACGCCAATGATGATTTCCTGGACGTAGTTGGGCCAATTCATCTGACTGGAGCCGCTGCGCAACACGGCCATGATGAGCGCGCCGATGATGGAACCGGAGATGCTGCCCGTGCCCCCGTTTAGGCTGGCGCCTCCGATGACCACCGCGGCGATAATATCCAGTTCCAGACCAATAGCGACCGTCGGGTCGCCTTGCGTCAGGCGGGACATTTGCATCAGTCCGGCCAGCCCGAAAAACAGTCCCGCCAACGCGTAGATGGCCACTTTCATCAGCCCGACCCGAATGCCGCACAGGCGCGCGGTGGCTTCATTCGAGCCGATCGCGAACACATAACGCCCGAAGACGGTCCGTTGCATCACGACCGCCATGACCAGCGCCAGTGCGACGGTGATCCAGACTCCCAGAGGCAGCGGGAAAAAATGGAGCGGGTCGAGCATATCCATGAGGGTGTTGATCGAGGAGCGGGGCGCATTGACGGTCTGATTGTCGGCCAGCCATTTGGCGGTGCCCCGCGCCACTCCCATCATTCCGAGGGTGACGATAAACGGCATCATGCGGAAACCGGCGATGATCAGGCCGTTGATCAGGCCGATGCCGCCGGCAACGGCAATGGTCAACACGATGGCCGCGGCCGGCGGGTAACCTTTGAGCAGCGACGTGGCGCCCACCACGCTGGTCAAGGCCACGACCGACCCGACGCTTAAATCAATACCGCCGCTGACAATGATCATGGTCATACCGAGCGCTCCGATGGCGACAATCACGGTTTGAAGCAGGATGATTTTGCAATTGATCCCGGTGAAAAAGTGAGATCGCACCGTTGGACTCAGCGAAAACAAGCCGACAACCAGGACCAGCCCGAAGACCGGGCCAATGGCAAAAAACAGCCGTCCGAGCGCCTGACCATTGGCTCGTGAAAGGCCGCTCATGCGCGGATCGGTTCCGATTGCCCGATGGCCGCCGCCATCAGGGTATGTTCGTTCCATGCGCCCGCCGGACGTACGGCGGACAACACGCCGCGGCACATCACCCCGATCGTGTCGCACACGCCCAATAACTCGGGCAGATAAGAGCTGACGAAGATGATGGCTTTGCCGCGCGCCGCCAGTCCGTCGAGCAATTTGTAGATCTGCACTTTGCTGCCGACATCAATGCCGCGGGTCGGTTCGTCCAGCAAAAATATCCTGGCATCGTGATGGAGCAATCGGCCCACCGCGATTTTCTGTTGGTTGCCGCCGGACAATTCGGCCACCACCTGGTTGGGATTGCGGGCCCGCACGTCCAAACGGTCCATCCAGTCCTGTGCGCACTGGCGCTGCCGCCGGCGACTCACCAGCCCCAACCGGGAGACCGGACCGTACCGCGTGATGGTCAGGTTGTCGGCCAGCGTGCGATTGAGCAACAGACCTTCCTCTTTGCGGTTTTCGCTCAGCAGTCCGATCCCGTCGGCCAGGCGTCGCGCCGGAGAACCATGGGTGCTTTCGCGCGAATAGACCAGGACGGTTCCGCTTTCGATCCGGTCCAGACCGAAACAGGCGCGCAACGTTTCCGTGCGACCCGTGCCGATCAGTCCGGCAATGCCGAGGATTTCGCCCTCGCGCAGGGTGAGGCTGGCCGAACGCGGTCTGGTCATCCCGCGCAGGTCGCGCAGTTCCAACACCGTTTTGCCGGGGGTGTGCGGTGTGCGCGGATAAATGTCTCGGATATCACGGCCCACCATCAGGCGAATGATTTCGTTCAGTCGCGCCCCCGCCATGTCGTCGGCGCCGACGCTTTCGCCGTCGCGCAACACGGTATAACGGTCGGCGACGCGCTGGCACTCCTCAAGAAAGTGGCTGATATAGACCATGCTCACGCCCCGTTGCCGGAGGCGATCGATGACGGCGAAAAGATTTTCCGCGTCCGCCTGCGTCAGGCTGCTGGTCGGTTCGTCCATGATCAAGACTTTGGGCGAACCAATCAGGGCGCGCGCAATTTCGACGATCTGCTGTTCGGCGATGGTCAAGCGATTGATGGGGGTGTCCAGGGGGATGTTTTCGTGATGAAGTTCGGCCAGGGCCTCGCGGGCGCTGGCGCGCTGGCGCGCGCGGTTCAGCCAGCCAAAACGACGCGGTTCTTCGCCCAGCAGTATGTTCTCCGCGACACTCAGGTGCGGCGCGAGGTTGAGTTCCTGATAGATCATCGCAATGCCGTTGCGCCGGGCGTGGCACGGGTCTTTGGGAACGAACAACTGGCCGTCCAGCTCGATCTCTCCGCCATCGGGCTGATAGGCGCCGCTGAGGATTTTCATCAACGTGCTCTTGCCGGCTCCATTCTCGCCGATGAGCGCATGCACTTGCGCGGGGCCGACCTCGAAAGAAACGTTTTTGAGCGCGTGGGTGGCGCCGAAGCTTTTGCGCACGCCCACCATTCGCAGGCGTGGCGTCATTCCTTTAAGTATTTGTCGATCGGGGGGTGAAGGAGTTCCTTGATGTCAGGTTGCTCCATGTTTTCCGGCGTCGCGAGGATGACGCCGGTGTCGATGCGTTTCTCGACTTTGTCACCCTGCAACTGTTTGACCAAGGTCATGACGCCGAGATAACCCATGAGCACCGGGTTTTGGACCACCAGGCCCTGCACATCGCCGTTCTTCAAATCGATCACCGACTGCGAACCGGAGTCGAAACCGACCATTTTCACTTTGCCGCCGGCCTTGCCGATGTCGCGCAGCGCCTTGGCCATGGCGATCGTCGGCGGTTCGCACGGGCAAAAAACCCCGTGCACTTCACTGCCGAAACGGTTGAGCAGATTCTGCGATGCCTGGTAAGCGGTCTCCCGGGTGGGACCGGAGCGTTGATCGGAAGAAATGAGTTTGATGTCGGGATGCTGCTTGAGCGCGTCGAGAAAGCCGGCTTCGCGCGCCTCGGTGCTGGCGGAGCCAACCGCGTAGCGCAGAAGGATCACGTTGCCCTTTCCGCCGAGCAGTTTGGCGAGGTGTTCGCCGGCCAATTGGCCGCCTTTGTAATTGTCGGTGGCGACGAAACTGACGTATTCATCGGATTTGAGGTCGGAATCGATGATGACGACCGGGACTTTGGCCTTGATGGCGTTTTCCACCGGCTTGACCAGGGCCTGTGAATCCAGCGGCGCCAGCACGATGCCGCTCACCGCGCGGCTCATGAAGTTCTCCACCACTTGAATCTGCTGGTCGCGATCGTCCTCCTTCAAGGGGCCTTTCCAGATGATCTCGGTTTTGATCCCGTTTTCATTCAGTTCGCGCTCCGCCTTGACCGCGCCGGCATGGATGGATTTCCAGAATTCATGGGTCGTCCCTTTCGGGATGACGGCAATGGTATAGAAGCGGGCACCCGGAGACGGATTGGTTCCCTCCGACCGTTTACCGCAGCCGCCGATGCCCAAAAGAACAAAGAGAGGCAGGAGACGCAGCAAGGATTTCATATCGGCAAAGCTATTGAAGCGGGCGCGGGTTTTCAATCCCTTTCGCGACCGCGACGCCATGCGCGGCGTCAATGCGGGTCTTTGTCAGAGGCCAACAGTCGAACAAATCACTATTTCGATTTGTGGGAGGGGCAAATAATCGCTTGCGGAGCGGAGGGGCGGTTTATACATTCCGTCGCCTCGGTGCATCCGTAGCTCAATTGGATAGAGCATCTGACTACGGATCAGAAGGTTCCAGGTTCAACTCCTGGCGGATGCGCCAATAAAATCAAGGGTTTTATGAGGATACAATCTCCAGAGCTTGCAGATTTGATACTGCGATTGTATACTGGTGCATGAAAGCGAAGCAAAACACCGCCAGAGCCGATCCCGCTGAAAAACCCAAGCTCTGGCAGAAGACGAACTATGCAAATCTGATTCGCTATGTACCGAGCGGTATGTATTTCTGCCGTATCCGCGTTCAAGGAAAACTGATCCGCAAGAGCCTCAAATCGGACGTGCTTTCGGTGGCCAAACTCCGGTTGAGCGACGAGGAAAAGAAGCACCGTCAAGCCGCGCAGCGCCAACTTGCCATTCAGCGTGGACGCGGCCAGATGACCTTTGGCGACGCGCTCGAAATCTATCGCGCCAGATTACAGGCCAATCCTGACATCAAATCGAAGACCAAAGACTATTACCAGCAGCGCATTGATTCACTGCTGAAAACGTGGCCGAGCTTGGAGGAGAAGACGAATCTGCGCGATCTCTCAAAGCAAGATTGTTTGGATTGGGCGGCGAAGTACGGCGGAAGCGCGACGGCTTTCAACAACACGGTTTTAGTCCTGCGGGCGGTTTTGGACATCGCTGTCGAAAGCGGAGTCATCTATGAGAACGTCGCTCGCCACGTTACCCGCCGCGCGGTTCGCCCCAAAGAATTGCACCTGCCCGATAACGCCAAGTTTGCTGAATGGGTTCAGAAGATTGAAACAGCGGGCGGGCGATACAGCCACGATTGCGCGGACTTGGTTTGCTTTTTGGCCTATGGCGGATTTCGCTTGGGAGAAGCAAAAAACATCACGTGGCGCGATTGCGATTTTGCGCGAGAAGAAATCGTCGTGCGTGGCGACCCGGAAGAAGGCACGAAAAATAGTGAAGTGCGCCGCGTCCCCATGATCGGCGAAATGCGCGAGCTTATTGAGCGTCTGCAAAAGGAAAACGCGGAGAGACCGCCTACCGCCACCATTATGCGAGTGGGCGAATGCCAAAAGGCAATGGATACGGCAGCCCGAAAAGTCGGCATTGCTCATCTGACCCATCACGATTTGCGGCATCTGTTTGCGACCCGTTGCATTGAAAGTGGTGTGGACATTCCCACGGTTTCACGTTGGCTTGGGCACAAGGACGGCGGCGCATTGGCAATGAAGGTTTATGGGCATCTTCGTAACCAACATTCCGCAAGCATGGCGAAGCTTGTGAAATTCGCGCCCGCTGAGAATATCATCCCACTGCCGACAGCGCAGCCGAAGCAAGGTGCACGACGCCATCGAAAAGCGAAACGTGCAAGCGTCCGCAGTGCGTAAGCCACTCCCAAAAGGCCGCTACCCCGCTTTGCTACTGACCTCGACTTCGATTGATTCGACTACGACCGCTTCGCTTCCTGTCGCAGCGGTGTAGCGCCCGGGCATCGGTTTGATGAATTCGACGGCGCGGTCCTGAAGACCCAAGGCCAGCTCGCGCAGGTTGCGCCCAGCGATCCGCACTTGATGATTCACAAATGAAATCGTCAGTGTGTCGCGGTCCTTGGCGGCCTCGAGCTTGGCGAAATCCATGTGGTGATACGAGAGCAGGCAAAAGCAAGCGGCGCTCGTTTCGAGCCGCAGATAATCCAGGGGCACATGGCCGTCCATCAGGGCACGGCTCAATTTGAAACAGGGAGACGACGCGTTCACGCTCTCATTCCTCCACCGTAACCTCTGGTTTGATTCCGTCGCTGAGCAATCGGCCTCGATTGGCGGATGGTCTCGTGCTGCCGAACCGTCGGTGATTCCTCAACCGCTTCCGACTGCCGAATGATTTCAGCCTGACGCCGCGCCGACTCGCGTTGCGAGTGCCGAACGTCGAAAACGTAAGCCAGGTCGCGCTTCCAGATTTGCGCCAGCCGGTGAGCGAAGCTTTCTTTGGGTCGGGCAATGTCCAGAGCCAAAGTGCGATCGCCGGGACGGGTGACGTTCTCGCGAAGCTGGTGTTTGTCCGCGGTGAAAATCTGGACGCCTTTGCGCCCGCGCAAGATGGTGACGTACCATTGCTGTTCGTTCGTTGCCGCTTTAACGGCGGAATCGGAGAACAAGACGTAATCCACGGTTTTGCCCTGAGCGGCGTAGGAACCCTCCGTCACTCAACGGGAGTTGTTGACATCAACGCCGGCTAGCTCGGCGATTCCACCTTCGCGTGCACGAGGTCCGCGCATCACCCACGTCAAGGACCCGTAACGCCGGAAAGGCGCACTTTACGCGCGCAGCGCCAAGGTCGCCCGTCGCGGCGACAGAGAGCGACCAAAAGCCAGATCGTAGGGCGAAGGCTCGTGGCCAACCAACTGTCGCTGTTGCGGGCCGAGCTGGCGCCGTTCATCGGTTCGCATGGACAACGAAACGACATCCTTGGCGGCTTTGGGTAAAAGTGACATACCGTGATCACAAACGTTCCCGCCAATGGCGGTCGTGACGGGCGGCGTGGATTACGGCTACAACCGTCACCACATCCCCCTCGAAGCGATAAACGATCCGATACGGAAAACTTCGGGGGAAGCACCATCGGGCACCCAGGCGGCGGTTGCGCAACCGGTGGATCAACGGATTCAGCAGCAGAGCGTCAAGGGCGGCCACGACCTCACGGGTAAATCTCTCGCCCAAGCCCCGCTGGCGTTCCTCATACCAGGCGGCAGTTTCGGCGATGTCCGCCATCGCGTGCGGCCGGATCTCCAGCCGACAGCTCACCGTTGGAACGCAGCCAGCAATCGCGCCTTGGCCACCTCCCACGGGATGGAGGTCTTTGGGTTGGCCTCCAAGTCGCGGAAACGTTCCTCAATGAGGGCCTTTTCCGCGTCGGTCAGCGCCTCTTCGTCCAGCCAGTCGTCCTTGTCCAATTCCGCAAGGCGCAGACGGACTTCCTGTCGCTCTTCCGGCGTGAGCTTGGACAATTCCTGTAGAATTTCGGTCTTGCTCATGGCGGGAATTTAGCGGTTGTCCCCAGCTTCAACAAGTATTTGCTGGACCGATGAATCTGGTGGCAGAGAGCAGGAACCCACATCGCCGCGCTGGACCCGCGAACAAATACGCGCGGCCCGGCAGATTGCGCCGCCAACCGGCTGCGACAATTCCCGCGTGAAATCTTAGAAGCCCTTCCTTCCCGGCGAGCGAGCATCGTCAAGATGGACCGCAGAGGGAGCAGGGCGAGGAATATCTTGATGACCCGCAGTGAGCCATAAAATCGAAGGGCGATTCACGCGGAGACGAAGGCAGGATAACACCTGCATTCGGTGCAATTGCACAACGCAATCGGCGCATCCGCTGTGGTTGGGCGCGCGAATCGGGTTTTCCATTGTGGGTCGCCGGTCGGCGTGTCAATCTCTTGCTCGCCCTGTCACCTTCTGCGCTCCAAATTGACACGCCGCCCGGCTCCCAGGTCTTGCACGTAGGATTGCGCGCACGAAGAATGGTTCGCAACAGGATTGGCTCAGCCGAGCAAGTGGCTGGAAATGCAGCGCCGAATCTGTTCTCCTGAACTCGACGTGTTCATGTCCAAGTCGCTTGCCAGTGCAGCCCGCGCTTAACGCGACTCATGGAAGCGAAAGCATCCGGCGCAGTCGCGCGAGTGTCGTGTGGGTGGTTCGAGGGTGGGTCGCCGGTCGTCGCGTCAAGGTGGTGCCCCCGTCTCCCGCTGCCTCACTTGACTCGCCGCCCGACTCCTGGCGTCCTGCTTCTAAGGACTCGCGCACGAGAAGGTTCCATGGCGTCCAAAACGAATCGGTATCGCCGCGGATAATCCACGCAGCTATGTCTCGACTTGCGACAGCCTGTGCCCACAAAAATGCGAAAGCCAACAGGACCCTTCGCAGCCGCACCTTCGTCACACAATTGCTAGAATTAAAACCCACCGGCGCGGAACGACCAATTGATTCTTCGTTCCTGATGGAATCACGCCAGGGAGCGGCAGCGAAAGTTCTCTTCGTGTGCATGCCGTCGCCGGAATGCCTGTTGTGAAAGTGCGCACAATGAACCGTGCGGCACAAAGACTGCTTGGCTTCCGCGCAGAGATTTTTCCGGAGACAGGGAGAAGAATTTCAAGAAAAAGACCAGAAACGCCGACAAATTAAATGGCATCGTGTATTCGTGAACCCGGAGGGGGCGTCAAGCCCAAGGAACTGATTAAGATTTGTGCTGTCGATGATGACGAGCGTGATCTCCTGATGATGGCTCGGACCTTGGAGAAGTCGGGCGAGCTTGCATGCGTCGGCGCGTACCGCTGTGGAGAGGAAGCGCTCGATTGTGTTCCGAAAGTTGGTCCTCAGGTGGTCTTGATGGACATCCGCATGCCCAGGATGTCGGGCACTGAGTGCGCGCGGCGACTCAAGGGATTGCTGCCTGGATTGGTGGTGATTTTCGTTACCGGGCTGCTGGACACCGCGACGATGACAGAGGCGTTGCAAGCGGGCGGCGACGATTATTTGCTAAAACCCTTGGTGATCGCGCAATGTCTCGCGACGATTCGATTTGCGATCGCGCGCAAGCGTCGGAACGGGGCATACGCACAAACTCGCTTAGCGCGACCACTGCCTCCCTTGAACGGCCGGGCAGTGGGTCACTCGTTGCTGACGGCCCGCGAGAATGAAGTCATGAGTTTGTTGAATGAGGGCTTTCTCTATAAGGAAATCGCGGACCGCCTTGGGATAAGCTTCGATACAGTGCATTTCCATCGGCGCGCCATTTATTGTAAGTTCTCCGCGGCCAATCGAACCGAGGCGATCAACAAATGGCGAACGGGAAATGACACCTGAGTCTGGTCTGAGTCGTCCTCAGACCGACTGGTTTTGGCGCAGCAATGATCCTGCCAGGGGCTCTGTTTTTTGGAAAATTGCATCCTACCACTTTTGGCAGCTATTCATGAATTCGGAACTGACGTATTTCTCTCACCGCATGGTTTCATCACTTTTTAAGTGATGGAAAAGAAGGGGCAAAGATCAGGTCGCGGTTAGAACGTCGAGCATGAAGAGTTTGAGCGGGAAGAACGGTTTCGATGCCCGGGCGCATTGTGGCCAAGCTGATCACAAGGAATTCAGCCGGTCTGGTCACAATCCGGCCAAAGGCTCCATTCCCAACGACGTTTCTGCTGCCGCTTCTTCGATTGTCGATTGGATTGGGGAAATCAGACAGATTTGGGCGCAGGGCGCGGCCAACACGCTGGAACTGGCTCGATTGATGTGTCGGATTCGGGATCAGTTGCCTCGCGGCCAGTGGACCTCACTGTGGAAGTCGGGCCAAATGCCATTTGCTGAACGCAAGGGCTACATGCTGCTGGTGATTGGTGTTGGGCTGGGATGGGCCAACCTGCAAACGTTTGCAGGTTTGCCGCGCGGCTGGAGCATCCTTTACCACTTGGCCAGACTGGACAGAACGACGTTGGAAAGGCTCGTCCAGGAAGGAATGATTCATCCGGCGCTCAAGTTGTGGGAAGCCAAAAACCTCGTAGCCCAATTCAACGGCGGGCCAAACGCTGTAAGGGCGAAGCGGTTCAACGTCCAGCAACGACTGCAAAAGTTTGGCGAGTTCGTTGATTCGACCTCAAACGACTGGTCGCCCCAGGAACGTCGCTGGGCACAGACCCGGCTTCAGGAAATCCTCCACCGGATTGAGGCCGCCCCAAATCTCTTCGCGCCTCTTCCAGCGGGCCGAAGCAACGCTTCGGAATGGAACCGCTTCTCGGCAATTGAAATAAAGTGAACGCGTCGCGCCCAACTCAATGATCATTATGAAAATCAGATTTGCCGCATTATCTGTGCTGTTGCCCCTCACCCTTCACGCGCAGTTCACGCCGACCTCCGTCGATAAGAACGCAGCCGTGATCGCGCCTTATCAGGTGGTCGCCGCCGGGCCGCACGAGCGGACGTGGCGGAGCGTCAGCCTCGATCCCGCAGGCAGGACGAACGTTCACTCCTATGTCGAACTGGCAACTGGATTGAATTATTTCAATGACGTAACCGGCACATGGGTGGAGAGCCAACCAGCGTTCGAGATCACCTCCGATGGCTACGCACTCGCCAGCAAAACCCAGCACAAGGTGATCGTCGCGCCGAACCTGAACACTTCCGTGGCGATTGACGTGATGACGCCGGACGATAAGCGGTTCCAAAGTCACGTGCTTGGACTTTCCTATTTCGATCCAGTCTCCGGCAAGAGCGTGTTGATAGCGGAGGTGACCAATTCCATCGGCCTGCTTGTCGCTCCCAATCAAATCATCTATCCGAACGCGTTCACGGATTTCCGTGCGGATTACCGCGTGACTCTGACCCGGGCTGGACTTGAAGCCGACGTCATATTGAGAGAACAGCCGCCGCTTCCGGAAGAGGTCGGATTACCCTCTGACACCACGCAGTTGCAAGTGCTGACCGAATATCTGCAACCTCCCATCCCGCTCGAAAAGGCGGCCTCCGCGGCACAATCGACCAATGCGGTTGTTTGGGTGGGACCAAACCTGAGTGACGATAGTCTGTCGTTTGGGGCCATGTCCTTTGGCCGGGGCCGCGCTTTCAGTGAAGACAATGCCCCCGCCGACAGCGACAGCGAGGTGCCGGTGGGCAAAGCCTGGCAGAAACTCCAGGGGCCCAATTCCGAGCTTCGAGACTTTTTAATTGAATCGGTCAATTACTTCTCCATTCGTCCGCAACTACTGCAATTGCCGCAAGCTGCCAAAGGGCAGGCGTCCAACAACCGAAAGTCAAAGTCGTACCGTGTCGCGACGAACGCTCGTGAACTGCCTCCCGCGCCCAGGTCGCGCCCTGCCGGCAAAACGATTCGTGTGGCCAAGGCCGACCTCAAACGCCAACCGGGATACGTGTTGGACTGGGTGCTGCTGGGCAGCGCTACTAATTACACGCTGCAAGGAGACAGTACTTATTACATAAGCGGGAGTGCCATCTTTAGTGGGATAACTACTATAGAAGGAGGAACTGTTGTGAAATACACCAACGGCGCGGAACTGAAGATCACCGGGGTGCTCAACGCTCAAACCAGCGCCTACCGGCCAGCCATCTTCACCAGCAAGGACGACGAAACCGTGGGTGATTCAATAACCGGCAGTACCGGCAATCCTTCGACGAACTACGCGGCGGCGATTGCCCTGCACTTGGCCAACAATTATTCGGACCTGCGCCACGTGCGCATCGCCCATGCCCAAACCGCCATCCAGTATGACTCGTATTGGCTGGACTACGGCACACCCAACCGGCTGGTGCACGCCCAACTGATGCACTGCCAGAAGGGTGTCGTGCCGAACAATACGGCGTTCAGCCTCCGCAACGTGCTGATGAACAATGTGCTGACGAATTTCTACAACACCGGCAACGCCAGCACCGGAAGCGTGGAACATCTGACCATTGATCAGGCCGGCGTGATGAACGGTTCGTCCAGCATTGCGTTGAACTTCACGAACTGCCTGTTGGTGGGCGTGACGACCTACGGGAGCTATTCCGGATCCTACAACTCGATTGGGAGCAGCAGCGACTTTGTGACCGTTGAGGGTGGCGCCCATTACCTGGCGAACAACAATTGGCGCAACACGGGCACGACCAACATTCATATTCTCTATTCGAACGTGACGAATTCCGTCGATACCGTGCTTTCGCCGCAAGCGCAGCGGGACACGGACACGCCAGACCTCGGCTACCATTATTACCCGCTGGATTATCTCTTTGGCGGAGTGACTGAGAATGCGAACCTGACGTTCAACGCCGGGACCGCCGTAGGTTGGTTTCGCACTACGGCCGGCTGGTATCACGCCGGGCACGGCATCCGCATAGGCGACGGGAAAGTCCTGACATTCGACGGTCATGTGGACACCCCCGACTACTGGGTGCGCCTCAACAGCGTGCAGGAATCGCCCGGCGCGCAGCTCTATGGCCCCGGCGGAATTACGGGTTGGGCGGCTTATATTACCAATGCGCCAATATTGCAGGCGCGCTTCACAAAGTTTGCGATTCAGGCCACGGAAAACGGGGCCAACCATTTTCGCGACGACTGGGGCTATCTGATCGCCAACCTGACGGACTGCCAGTTTTCGGGGGCCAATCAAGGCGGCTACATCAGCACTTATGCCTTCACCAATTGCCTGTTCGACCGGGAATACATTTGGCTGCAGGAGGGGAGGGCGGATGACACCTGGACCATGAGAAATTGCCTGGTGCGGGGCGGCTCGCTGTCCATTGCCCGCACCTACAGCACCCCGGTGAGCATCCGGGATTGCGCATTCGAGGGCACGACGATTTCCATGGGCGATTCGTACACTAACAATTCCTCGCTCTCGGACTACGCTTACAACGGCTACCTGCAAGGGGCGCAACAGACAATTCCGGCGGGAACCAACAACGTGACCGTGACGAACTTCTACTGGCAGGCGGGGCCGTTGGGGAACTATTACCTGCTGACCAATAGCCCGCTGATCAATGTCGGCAGCCGCAACGCGACCAACGCCGGGTTGTATCACTACACAGTGCGGGTCGATCAGACCAAGGAGACCAACTCGACGGTGGATATAGGATTTCACTACG
>WNFU01001761.1_pt1 | contig 47151 bp, 39 predicted proteins | sample 5400121 | NCBI WGS metagenome assembly WNFU01 (sample SAMN13153360, study PRJNA577476) | soil metagenome | isolation source: 100 cm soil or saprolite under grassland replicate 1 | place: USA:California | collected 2016-06-15 | reverse complement strand
TTTGGCTTATCATGATTCGTAGATTTATCATTATTCGTATACATGGCTTGTTCCTCCAAATTCACAAGGAATCGAACAAGCCATTTTATTTCAAACCTTACGGGCCGCACCGGCCAATTTTGGGACTACTGAGACTGCGCAGTCTAAGCAGTTACAGACCGTGGCCCGAAAACTGAATGCAGGGCTGGAGTTCCAGTAATGCGCTGGGCATGCCCTGTTGACAATTCACTGGCATTTAACCTGGAGGCATTTTATGCAGAGGTCAATGAAGGAGAAAATCACCAAGCGTGGAAGCAAAATCTCACGCTTTTTCACCGTCGTTCTGCTGGTTACCATCCTGGTGGTTCAGCCGGTAACCGCCACGACGTATATCTCCGTGGAGCCGATTCCCAATCGCGATGTCGTTGGGGAAAATGCTCTCGCCAAGATACTCACTGTAGGCTATCCAAACCTGGAGCTTTGGAGCAATCGACTTCTCAATGACTGTGGCATCGTCCAAAACGTGATCGATACGCTTGCTTCTAATGGCGCAATTAGCACGGTCAATCCGGGCAATACCAGATTCCTTGTCGCCGCTGGAGGATTTGAGGCTGTAACCAATCCTTCCTACGTGTTTACTGTCCAGGACTCGGGGCCTAATGCAGTGAGCGCGATAGATATCGATGTGCTTGATAATGCCCTTGGTTATGTTTTAAACCAGGGCGGAACCGCTCACTTCAGTCCCGATAACGCGATGGCCTATGATTTCTCTCTTGATTATGCGGTAGTGACATTTGCAGGCGCCCTGTCCGGTGTGCAGGCAAAAGGATTTTTCGATTATCTGGGCGCCATAGATCCTGCTCTTTGGAGCGGCACATTCGCTGGTTTTACCCAGATCGACTTTCAGGAGGCGCCTACGAACAATTCCATGTTGTTTCTCAAACCCGCCGCGACTAAGCAGAGGTTTATTACTGGCCTCTCAACCGCCGCTAGTACTACTCCCGGGGCGACATATGTAACACTCAACAACAATAACCAACCAACAACAGCCAAAGCCGGCGTCGCCTTTCCTGGTAATGACTGGATCGCCTTTCCTGATGGCGCCCAGTACCTGGCGAAGTTGGGTAACCCTTCTCCCAGGCTACTGAATGAGCTTGCAGCCTTACGTCAGCGCCATCTTCAGGCCGTGGCCAATCTCGTAAACGCGATCGAAAAGGGACAGGTAACCATTTATCTGAAAAATCAGTTCAAGTGCCCGGCACAGTGATCGTTGGAGTGAGCGTGCCCCAGAGGAGCCGTGAACGACCCGCCGCCCCGGATGGCGTTGCGGAGTCCTCGGAGCGCAGCCGGAGCGGGCGAGCGCTATACTAAGTACTCTGCTAACTAAGTTCTTTGGCATTTGCTTAAATCAGAACACGTGAGGTCAGTACAGTACCGCGCGCGTAAGCAAGCGGCCGTCTCATAGGTCAGCCGCTTGCTTACGCGCGCGGTACTGTACCGGCGTCTCAATGTTGTATGTGTCGAATTAGGGAAAACGCTAAAAAACTTAGTTTTCAAAGCATTAAGTCACTATAGAAGGTGAGTTTTCGGTGCGCCGGTACGACAATGGGCGCCAGCACACCGAAAGCTCACGTTTAGCCACTGCTTGCGGATTCGCCGTCGGCGGTGCGCTGAGAGCGTTCTTTATGGTCGCCGAGGCGAACCGAACAAAGCGCCGCGCAACTTCGAACTAGCGGTCTTCGACGCTCAATCCTTCAAGCTCCAAACCGAACATCCGCCCTACCGCCGAAGCCAGCTTCCCGCCGATCATGCCGCCGACCGGCCCGCAGACGAACGTACCGGGCGCCCTGCCCGCAATCGGGAGCGCGGCTTCGGCCAACGGCTTCAAAACTCCGCGGATGTAAAGTGCAGGGAAGCGCCAAACTATCTCACCTGATTTTCCAAAATTGGCGGAGGGTAGTCAGAAAAACGGTAGAAGGTGGGCATAAACCAGTGAGCCGAAAGCCGAAAGCCCGGCGCCGACCTCTTGCCAAAAGCGACGACCTGTTACTTTATCGTCACTGTGAAAGGATATTTGGAGACGTGAATATAGTTCCCTTGTTTGGTGAGTCCTTCGAGGGTGAACAGATAATCGCTCGGCCTGAAAAGCCTGGCGCTGAAACCGATCTCAATTGTTCCTTTGAGATTCAGTTGAAGTTTATCTCCCCGCCAGATGGGTCTATTGTCATCAGTTGTGATAGCGGCGCGATAGGTTTGGATATTAGGATCAGGATCAAACTCTGGCGAAATGACGATCAATTGAGAAGAGCGTGAAATAACGATCTCATTTTTTGGAGAAGGCTGGGTTGGGTCAGCGCTTCTCGTATTGATCAATGAGAAAACGGTTGCTATAGAGTGAAGTCTTCCCGGCCTATTCGCTCCGTCAGCCAGGCGCTCTCTCTCCTGCCGTTCGCGCTCAAGCTCGGTTTCGAGATGCCGGCGCTGCTCGGCCGATTTCTGCAGCGTCTCTTGAAGCGCTTTCTCCAACTTCTGTACAGTTTGTTGCTTCTCTTCAACTTGGCGCTGCCTATCCACATAAGCTAATTTGGCTTGAGCCAACTCACCACGAACACGCTTCATTTCCGCAAAATAAAGGGCTGCCGGAAGCGCCGCCAAAAGCAGGATCGTGATCGAGAGCAACATTGCCTGCCGCTTACGGCTAAGCCGCACTAACCAGGCAAAGATCCCAGCCTGAACATACGCGTGTGGTCGCAGAATATCCTCTGTCGCTACGGTCTTCAGACTGGCGATAAAATTCTCCGTCGTTTCCAAACGGTTGAGACACTGCGGACAAACAATAAAGTGCTCCTCGAAATGTTCCTGCTCCTCGGCCGGCAATTTTCCTAGAAGATAGAGGTAGGGGATGTTGTGTTCTTCGATAAAGGGATGATCCATATGCCTAACCTTATAAATACGAGGCTAATTCAACGTGCGACCAGTTCTCTCAGCAAGGCTGAAGGCCTTTGCCCTTGGCATCCTCACTCTTGCAGGAGGTCACGCTTCTATCAGCCGAGCAGCTCCCCCCTTGATAACGTAGACTTTAAAATTAGTCGAATAATAGGTGGGCTAACATCCTGCTTCTTAAGTGTTAGCGGCAAGCCTACTATCTCACCGCCGGCGAAAATAATCTTCCGGTTGGTCCACGACGGCAACAACCGATGGTTTACGTTCTCCCGGCTACTCTCTGTTCTTGCCAAATTTCTTCTCATACAGATCCTTGAACCGCTTTAGCGCGCGTGAGAGTACTCGATTAAAGTGAAGGCTTGTCAAACCAAGATCCGCGCAAATCTTCCCTTTATCCTCTTCCGTGATAAAGAAACGATGAAGTATCTGCCGGTCTCTATCAGATCGCATCTCACTGATCAATTGTCGCACAATATCGGCTCTCTCTTTGTTCAACAACTTGTCGTACGGATTCGGCGCGTGATCAATCGGAGAGGCGGCGTCTGCGTTTCCGCTATCCCACCGCGAAAGCCGCCGAAGGTGGCCAATCGCCAGATTTCTGGCCAGACCGCAAATGAAGCCGGAGAGCTTCTCAGGCTCGCGTACCTCTCCACGCCTGATCTTTTCCAGCGCTGTCCTGAACGTCTCCTGGCAAAGATCTTCGACATCAGCCGCATTTTTGACCCGGTGGCGGATAATGATAGACATACCACGGCTGTAGCGCTGTACCAACTCCTTTTCCGCTAACTGATCGCCAGCCATGATTAGCCTGACGAGATCAGCCTCTCCTTTGGTTTCGCCCGCGATCACATTCTTCACAGGTGATAGTGCCTCACATTCACCGGGGCGCATTATTCTTTGAGCGACTTGCGAACTGAGCGGCGCTCCAGGCGCCATCTCATCAACGCCACTCCCCTTGAAGCGCAAAGGCCGCCAAGAAGTACGGCGCGCGTTTCTCCTTCCACATCGCCACCTGCGCCGCACGCAAGGCGGCCGCCGGTCGTAGCCTATCGGCCAACATCCCTTCATGCGCCCGCAGGAAGTCGTCCTGCGGGCGCCCCCGTTCGTCCAATAACGATAGCACAAGGCCGGACAGTTCCGGATGCTGACTGTTGAGGAGACCGAAAAAAAGCCGGGGAGCTATGCGGCTCTCGCATGACCATCGGACTGCGCATTCAATTGACGAGGAGGCGTCTCCAGATGATCGGACTGGTCCCGATCAGGACGGCTCTGAGTTGATAGATGCTTGGTTCCGGAGGTTCAGGTATGCGTTGATTTTATAGAGCTTTACCCGATCTCCCCCGCTTTTTTTCGGTCTCATTGGCGGTCGCTTCGGAACTGACCCAGATGCCGCCACTTCCACGTTGTTTGAGCGAGGCGTTATACTCGCTCCAGTTGCGAATGCTGTAAGAGGATTTCTTTTTCATGGCAGAAAAAGCATACTACTTCACCTCATCCGCAACTCTTCACTCAGATTCGCGCAACAAAGCCTAGCTGACGTATAGGAGGCGCTATGAACTACCACATCGCACGTTACTCGACACCATTCCAGCTTGGCCCGAAGGCTGCTCATCACAGTCTCGCTCTCTTTCTCAGTCTGTTCCTGCTCGTGGAGACTGTGGCGAGAGCCTCTGCGCCTTCTCCCGGGATGCTCGCGCAAGGCAGCGCTGGTCCCAACCCCATCGTCCAGGGGGAGAAGGATGTGCGTCCGCTTGAACCTGGGAAGCCAATCGAACGCGAGCTGGCCGGAGGCCAGAGCCATGCCTACCAAATTACGCTTAGCGCCGGTCAGTTCATGAAGGTGATCGTCGAGCAGCGCGGCATAGATGTCGTGATAGTGCTGTTAGGGCCGGACGCCAAGCAGATCATGGAGTTTGACTCCGAGATCAGGAGCCAGGGACAGGAGACAGTGTGGCAGGTGGCGGAAGTGGCGGGCAGCTACCGGCTGAACGTGAAAGCCAAACATAAGGGAGCGCCGGCAGGAGGCTATGAGATTCGGTTGGTGGAGTTGCGGGCCGCGACAGAGAAAGACCGTGTGTTGCAGGAAGCGCGCAAGCTTCATACGGAATCTCAGAGACTGTCTCGCGACGGCAAATACGATGAGTCACGCCCCGCGGCTGAGCGGGCGTTAGAGCTTCGCGAGGAGGCGCTCGGGCCTGAGAGCCCCGATGTCGCCCAATCTCTCAACAACCTTGCCATCATCTACCGCGACAAAGGCGACTACGCGAAGGCCGGGCCGCTGTTTCAACGCGCGCTGGCCATCTGGGAGAAAGCGCTCGAGCCGGAGAGCCCCGATGTCGCCCAATCTCTCAACAACCTCGCCGTCCTCTACTCGAACAAAGGCGACTACGCGAAGGCCGAGCCGCTGTTTCAACGCGCGATGGCCATCTATGAGAAAGCGGTCGGGCCGGAGAGCCCCGATGTCGCTACTTCTCTCAACAGCCTCGCCAACCTCTACCGCCTCAAAGGCGACTACGCGAAGGCCGAGCCGCTGGTTCAGCGCGCGCTAGCCATCTTGGAGAAAGCGTTCGGGCCAGAGAGCCTCGATGTCGCTGCTTCTCTCAACATCCTCGCCAACCTCTACCGCGGCAAAGGCGACTACGCGAAGGCCGAGCCGCTGGTTCAGCGCGCGCTGGCCATCAGGGAGAAAGCGCTCGGGCCGGAGCACCCCGATGTCGCTGCTTCTCTCAACAACCTCGGCATCATCTACCGCATCAAAGGCGACTACGCGAAGGCCGAGCCGCTGTGTCAACGCGCGCTGGCCATCTGGGAGAAAGCGGTCGGGCCGGAGCACCCCGATGTCGCTGCTTCTCTCATCATCCTCGCCAACCTCTACCGCCTCAAAGGCGACTACGCGAAGGCCGAGCCACTGCATCAACGCGCGCTGGCCATCTATGAGAAAGCGGTCGGGCCGGAGCACCCCAATGTCGCTACTTCTCTCAACAACCTCGCCGTCATCTACCGCGACAAAGGCGACTACGCGAAGGCCGAGCCGCTGTATCAACGCGCGCTGGCCATCTGGGAGAAAGCGCTCGGGCCGGAGAGCCCCGATGTCGCTGAATCTCTCACCAGCCTCGCCATCATCTACCGCGACAAGGGCGACTACGCGAAGGCCGAGCCGCTGTATCAACGCGCGCTGGACATCTATGAGAAGGCGTTCGGGCCGGAGCACCCCGGTGTCGCTCGACCTCTCAACAGCCTCGCCAACCTCTACAGTGTCAAAGGCGACTACGCGAAGGCCGAGCCGCTGTATCAACGCGCACTGGCCATCTATGAGAAAGCGCTCGGGCCGGAGCACCCCGATGCCGCTGAATCTCTCAATCTACTTGCCAGGCTCTACGAAGCGAAAGGTGATCTGACTCTGGCCGTAACATTTCAATCACGCGCCAATGAGGTCAGCGAGCGCAACATCGCGCTCAATCTCGTCACTGGCTCTGAACGCCAGAAACTGGCTTACCTGGCCACTCTCTTGGCCCAGACAGACCAAATCATTTCTCTACACGCCCGCTCTGCTCCAGATGATTCAACAGCACGCAGCCTGGCCGCAACCACCATTCTGCAACGGAAGGGGCGCGTCCTGGATGCGATGAGTGACAGCATAGAGGCGCGGCGTCGCGCCGCCAGCCCGCAAGACCGCGCTTTGTTTGACCAGTTGAAAGACATCCGCTCACAACAGGCCAGACTCGTCTTTGGCGGACTGCAAAGAACTACGCCCGCCGAGTACCAGAACCAGATCAGGAACCTCGCTGAGCAGGCCGAGAAACTAGAAGACGAGATCAGCCGGCGCAGCGACAGGTTCCGCGCAAAATATCAACCGGTCACGCTGGCCGCTATCCAGTCAGCGATCCCAGCCAGGGCAGCGCTGATTGAGTTCTATTCCTATCATCCATTCAACGCGAAATCCGCCAGGCCCGCCGAAGCGTTCGGCCAACCCCGTTATGTGGCTTACGTCTTGCGCCAGCATGGCGAAGCCCAATGGGTTGATTTGGGCGAAGCAGACCCAATCGACCGTGCTGTGATTGCGCTGCGCCAGGCGCTGGGCAGCCCGAATCGGGCCGATGTCAGGCAACTTGCCCGTGCGCTGGACGAGAAGGTGATGCGTCCAGTCCGCAAGCTCGTGGGAGATATACGAACTCTGCTTCTCTCTCCTGATGGGGCATTGAATCTCATACCGTTTGGCGCGCTCGTGGATGAGCAGAAACGTTACCTCATCGAAAGCTACTCATTCACGTACTTGACGAGCGGGCGCGACTTGTTGCGGTTGCAGGCGCATACGCCGAGCCAGCAAGGGCCGGTAGTGGTGGCTAATCCCCTGTTCGATCTGGGCAATAGCGCCATCGTAAACAACCAAATGGCCGATCAGCGCACAGAAAGCCGCCGCTCAATAGACTTCACCAAGCTGAGTTTCGACCCGCTGCCCGGCACTGCCGTCGAGGCCAAAGCGCTCGGGGCCATATTGCCGGAAGCAAAGATATTGACCGAGGCTCAAGCGACCGAAGCCGCGATCAAGCAGGTGAGAGGGCCGCTCATTCTTCACGTGGCCACCCACGGCTTCTTCCTTGCGGATCGGAAGTCAGCGACGCCAGACAGGAGCGGTCTGGGACTTGAGGAAGGCGCTGCCGGATTGACGCAGACACAAGATGCGCTTACTGAGAATCCGCTCCTCCGCGCCGGTCTCATACTTGCTGGTATCAATCAGAGCCAGAGCGGGCCAGGAGAAGATGGCGTGCTCACAGCGCTGGAGGCAGCGGAACTGAACCTGTGGGGGACGAAACTCGTCGTGCTCTCGGCCTGCGATACGGGCCTCGGCGAGGTGAAGAACGGCGATGGAGTTTATGGGCTGCGGCGGGCGCTGGCGCTAGCCGGCTCAGAGAGTCAGGTGATGAGCCTGTGGCAAGTGGCGGACAAAGCCACGCGGGAGTTGATGGTTGGCTACTACACTGGGCTGCAACGAGGCGAGGGGCGGAGCGAGGCATTACGGAATGTGCAATTGCAGATGCTCAGAAGCGGAGAGCGCCGCCATCCTTATTACTGGGCCGGATTCATCCAATCAGGAGAATGGGCAAATCTGGAAGGCAAGCGGTAGAGTTCAACCAATAGCCGCAGCCTTGCAATTCTTCCTCGCCTGCATTTAGTATTCCGGCCCCTTCGCACTTTCAGTCTTTAAGTATTTCGGCCTGACAATGATCATGTTTGTCGCAAGGGAGGCGCCAATTGCAATGTGTTAAACGCTGTTATTCCCGGAACCTGACAGTCTTCTGGGGCTTGATACTCGTCTGCATTTCCATCTTCGATTTCGTCCAGATCTATTCTCGCGCGCAAAGCGCGGCTTCCACGCTGTCTGAAGAGGCGGCCCTGCGCGCCGTGGTCGAGAACTACTTTGCCGCCTGTGGCAAAAAGGATTTGGCGGGCGTCGTGGCGCTGTGGAGCGAAAAGTCGCCGAACCTGGCGGCCTACAGGCAGAGCTTGGAGCGACAGTTCGCGAGTGAGGATCTGAACTATGGCAGCCCCGCCGTCTCGCGGGTCAAAGTGGAGAACGAGAGGGCCAGCCTGCGGGCGACGATCGCGCTCACTTCCATCAACCTCAAGAGTCAACAGAAGAGCGAGCGGCGGCTGATCCTCAGCTTTGAATTGGTCAAGGAGGGTGGGGCATGGAAGGTGTGGCGATCCGCGTCTGCGGCGGAAGACCTGGCGGAGGCATTGGTGAAGGCGGGCGGCAAGACGGAGCGAACGGCGCTGTTGGCAGAGGAGAGTGAGCTGGCGCCGGCCGAATTAGGGGAAGCGCTCTTGGCACAGGGCCAGCGGCTGTTCAATCAAGGCGGCTACAATCAGGCGAAGGAAATTAATGAGCTGGCTTTAGAAGTAGCCGAGCGGTCTGGCGACAAAAGCGCCCTGGCCCGGGCATTAGTGGGCATCGGGCGCGCTTACGCGTCGCGAGGCGACTACGCGCAGGCGTTGGAGCATCTTCAGAGGGGCCTGAAAATCTTAGAAGAGATCGGCAACAAGGCACACATCTCCGGTACACTGATCAACATCGGGAGGATTCACAATCTGCGAGGCGACTACGCGCAGGCGTTGGAGCAATATCAGAGGAGCCTGAAAATCTCAGAGGAGATCAGCGACAAGATCGGCATTGCTGAGGCTCTGAACAACATCGGGGTTGTCCACCAGTCGCGAGGCGACTACGCGCAGGCGCTGGAGCAATATCAGAGGAGCCTGAAAATCTCAGAGGAGACCGGCGACAAGGCCCGCATCGCCGCTACACTGAACAACATCGGGATTATCCATCGTTCGCGAGGCGACTACGCGCAGGCGTTGGAGCAATATCAGAGGAGCCTGAAAATCTCAGAGGAGATCGGCGACAAGGCCGGCTTTGCCCTCAGGCTAAACAACATCGGGATTGTCCACTACTCGCGAGGCGATTACGCGCAGGCGCTGGAGCAACTTCAGAGCGGCCTGAAAATCTTGGAGGAGATCGGCGACAAGGCCCACATCGCCGCTACACTGAACGCCATCGGGACTGTTCACCATGCGCAAGGCAACTACGCCCAGGCGTTGGAGTATTACCAGAAGGGCCTGGCGATTAGCGAGTCCCTGGGCAACAAAGCCGGTATTGCCAACACGCTGAACAACATCGGCGCTCTCCACAATTTGCAAGGCGACTATACACGGGCGCTGGAGGAACATCAGCGGAGCCTAAAACTCAGAGAAGAGATTGGCGATAAGGCCGGCATTGCCCTCGCGCTGTACAACATCGGGGATGTCCATGGCTTTCAAGGCAATTACGCCCGGGCGTTGGAGTATTACCAGAAGAGCCTGGCGATTAGCGAGGCCCTGGGCAACAAAGCTAAGATTGCCAGCACGCTGAACAACATCGGAGAAGCGTATCGGTTATCAGGAGAGATGAGGCAAGCCATTGAACACTACCACCAGGCTCTTCGCGTGGCGCGGGAAGTAGGTGATCGCCCTGAAGAAGCTAATGTCCTGCTGGGGATCGGGCGGGTAGAGCAAAGGCAAGGCAACCTGACCCTGGCCCGTCAGGCTATCGAGCAGTCGATCGGCATTATCGAATCCGTGCGCGCCAATATTACCAGGCAGGAGTTCCGCGCCGCCTACTTCGCCTCCCGGCAGGAGTACTACGAGTCATACATCGACGCGCTCATGGAACAACACCGGCAGAAGCCCTCCGCCGCCGTTGACGCTGAGGCGTTCGCGGTCAGCGAACGCGCCCGCGCGCGATCCCTGCTCGAACTGCTGACAGAATCGCGCGCCGACATCCGTCAGGGTGTGGAGCCTGCGTTGCTGGAGCGCGAACGCTCCCTGCAGCAACGACTCAATGCCAGGGCCGCCGCACAGGTCGATCTGCTGAACGACAAGCATACTTCCGCACAGGCTGAGGCCGCCGCCAAAGAGATCGCCTCCCTCACGGACGAGTATGAAGAGATCAGGGCTCAGATCCGGAAGAGCAGTCCACGGTACGCCGCCTTGACCCAGCCCCAGCCGCTGAGTCTGACAGAGATTCAACAGCAGACGCTTGATCCGGAGACCCTGCTGCTGGAGTACTCGCTGGGAGATAATGCGAGTTATCTTTTCGTCGTGAGCCACACTTCGATCACCAGTTACCAACTGCCGAAGCGAACCGAGATCGAAGCGGCGACGCGTAGAGCGTATGAACTGCTGACTGCGCCGCAGCCCAGACCTGGCGAGACTGAGGCTAAGCTCCAGGCCCGTATCAAAGAGGCCAACGCGAGCTACTGGCCGCAGGCCGCGGCCTTGAGTCAGATGTTGCTCGGCCCTGCCGCCTCACAATTGGGCTCCAAACGCTTGTTGATCGTGGCTGACGGCGCGTTGCAATATCTCCCGTTCGGCGCGCTGCCCGTTCCTGATCCCAAGACCTCCACGTCGCCTCGTCTCGAATTCGCTTCAACTCCGCTGATGGTCGAGCACGAAATCGTCCATTTGCCTTCGGCCTCGGCGTTGGCGGCGTTGCGACGTGAACTGACCGGGCGTCAACCGGCCTCCAAAGCCGTCGCGGTCCTGGCCGACCCGGTCTTCAGCGCGGATGACGCCCGCGTTAAGCCGGGCGGCAAAGCGCAGGCCGGCGAAGGGAGGCCGTCAGACTTGACACGCGCGGTCAATGATGTGCGCGGCGAACTGGGGCGCCTGCTAATGACGAGGGACGAAGCGGAGGCCATCTTGTCCGTCACGCCGCGAAACGGCGGGCTTGCGGCGCTCGACTTTCGCGCCAATCGGGCGACGGCCACCGGCGATGAGCTGAGCAATTACCGCATCGTGCATTTCGCCACCCATGGCTTGCTCAACAGCGAGCATCCTGAGCTGTCAGGATTGGCGCTGTCACTGGTGGATGAACAAGGGCGCCCGCAGGACGGGTTCTTGCGGCTTAACGAAATCTTCAATCTGCGATTGCCGGCGGAGTTGGTCGTCTTGAGCGCGTGCCGGACCGGGCTGGGTAAGGAGGTCAAAGGCGAAGGGCTGGTCGGATTGACACGCGGCTTTATGTACGCGGGAGCGGCGCGGGTGGTGGCGAGTTTGTGGCGGGTGGATGACGCGGCGACCGCGGAGTTAATGAAGCGGTTCTACCGGCGGATGTTGCAGGACGGGATGCGACCGGCGGCGGCCTTGCGCGCGGCGCAGATCGAGATGTGGAAGAAACCTCAATGGCAATCGCCATTTTACTGGGGCGGGTTCGTGCTCCAGGGCGAGTGGAAGTGATCTGGCCTATGTCCGTCTACAGTATGGAGGGAGCGCTAGGAAAAGAACGGGAACTGACGCCGAAGGCCTTCACGCATCTCCTGGCCAAACTGGACCCCGATCCGGAGATGGCGGGCGAGAAGTATGAAAAGTTGCGCCGCGTACTGATCAAATTCTTCGAATGTCGCGGGTCGTTTATTTCGGACGAGCTGGCCGATGAGACATTGAACCGGCTGGCGCGGAAGATCGATGAAGGCGAGGAGATCGAGAAAAACGTCTTCGCCTTTTCGTTGGGGATTGCGCGCTTCGTCCTTCTGGAGACTTTGAAGAGCCCCGACAACAGGCGCGTAGAAATAAAAGAAATGGCCACAATCGCCGCCGTGTCGGAGCCTTGGGAAGAGGACGATGATCTGTGGATGGTCTGTTTGAGAGAGTGCATGCGCGGCGTCTCGGAAGAGAATCGGGAGCTTATCATCGAATACTACCAGGACGAGGGGCGCGCCAGGATCGATGAGCGCAAAATGTTGGCCGCCAGGCTTGGCATCTCGCTCAACGCGCTGTTCAGCCGCGCCAGGCGGACACGAGATAAACTCGAAGAGTGCGTCACGCGCTGCGCCAAAAGAAAGTCAAAAAGGGCGTCATGAAAATTCCGGATTCGGCCACTATAAAGATAGAATAGCCGGCGATCGTTATGGAGCTCATAAACGGCCAGGAAGATTTGATCAAACGCTATCTGCTGGGAGAACTCTCCGCGGCGGAACAAACCGCGCTCGAGGATGAATATTTCGGCGACGAGTCCAAATATGATCGGCTCTGCAAAGCCGAAGATGAGTTGCTTGATCGCTACGCGCGCGACTATCTCTCCGAGGCCGATCGTGAACGCTTCGAACGAAGTTATCTGAAAAATCCCCGGCGGCGGCATGTGATGTTCGCCAGGGCATTGGCTCAAATAGTAGACGAGAATATGGCCGCAAGACGCGCCGCGCCGCAAACGGCTGGGAGAGAACGGATCGAACGCCATGGAGCGAGACTCTCCTGGCTATCTAGTCTCGCCCACCCGCCTCACGGCCCACGTTTCGCCCTGAGTATAGCCGCCGCGCTGCTCATTGGCCTCGGCGGGGCGTGGCTTGTTATCGAGACTTCGCGACTGCGCGCGCAACTCGCGGAGGCGCTGCGCGAAGGCGAGACGCAACGGCGCCTGGCGCGAACGCAGGCGCAGCGGGTCGGCGATCTGGAAGCGCAATACAGACGGCTCGCCGAAGAGCGCGAGCGATTGCAGGCTCAACTGGAAGCGGTAAAAGAGAAAGCTTCGCCAACGTCCCGCGCCACGCCTGCGCCGGTCCTTTTCGCGCTCTCGATCAGGGCGCTCAGGGACTCCGGGGGCCAGGAGGCTCGGGAATTGATCATCCCACGGGACGCTGAAGAGGCGCGGTTGCGAATTAACCTGGCTGATCATGTGTTCCCTAGCTATCAGGTAATGTTACTCACGACAGACGGAAAAGAGGTGTTCGTCAGAAAAGGCCTCAGACCGCAAGCTACCAGGAAGGGAGACGTGTTGATCGTGAGCATCCCGGCTCGCAAATTCGCCAGCGGGGATAATGTCCTGGCTTTCGGCGGAATTAGCGCCGCCGGTGAGGTGGAAACCCTCGGCAAAGCCATAGTCAAGGTAAGAAGGCGATGAGCGGTTCGCTAAACACCATCTGAGTCTACCACCGCCACGTTGCCTGACACACTCCTACCAAAAAAATCCCAAAGACCAAAATTTCCTCGTCATGTTTCCGCCGGTTTCCGCCACATGATGCGAGACAGAAAAATGAGGTCTCTTATTTTTCTGCCTGGTATCTCTTTGTCTATCGTCCGAAACGATGATCAGGGCCGTTGCGCGTTGCCCCCGAGCAATCAGATCAGTTTGCGATTGCGTTTACGGGAAAGTGGCGCGGTCTCCAGTACCGTACCGCTTGCCGTTCCATACGCACGTTTGCAAACCGCTTTAAAAGGAATAGCAAGAAAACCCAAGTCATACGCCGGCGGTGAAATTATAGTTGGGCGCCGCGACCCGTACAGGGCCGTGAAATATCCAATAGGTTGGCGCCGAAAATAAGAGGGAATAGTTATGCCAAGTGTTAAATCCGCTGTCACTTTCTGTTTTTTATTGTCGTTTACGTCAATCCTTCATGGGGCTGTCAGAGCCCAATCTGAGGAACCTAAGATTGAAGCGGGCGTTCAGCTCTCCGTGTTAGGAAGAAGCGCAAGTATAGGAGGATGCGGCAGATTGACATTCAATTTGACGAGAAACCTGGCGCTCGAAGGCGAACTGAACTACTTCCCATCCTCCGGATCAAATAACACTCGAATTTTTCAGGGTCAGTTCGGAGTGAAGGCCGGCCTGCGCTTCGATAGATTCGGAGTTTTTGGCAAAATCAGGCCCGGTTTCATCAATGCCCAATACAATGTTACCGTGTTTTGCGCCCCACCCGTTTGCCCTCCGGACCAAGTTTGCGTACCACGATTTCCGTTTCCCTGTTCTGTTTTTACCTCTACCTATACCAGATTTTCTTCAGATCTCGGCGGAGTTGTCGAATTCTATCCTGCAAAGCGAGTAGTTGTGCGGTTCGATGTCGGCGATACGATAACCAGCCAACGAGCGCCCTCGGTGTCGGTCGATAATGGGCAATTCGCGATAGTAAGCAGCAATGTTGCGATACACAACCTGCAGGTGAGCGCGGGTGTCGGATTCCGGTTTTAACTCGGACCCTCTCTACAGAACAAACAATGATGTTGAATTGTGGTCATAGCTGATCAAGCCATCGAGCGATTAGGCTTGATGCGTGCCCAGGGATTTCCCAAGGAGGTTTCATGAAGTATTCGACAAATGCAATTCGACGGGGGAGCATACTCGCCCTGGTCTTGATCGGCCTTCTACAAGCCCCGTCCGGCCCGGCGTCGGTCCGGCGCGGGCGAGTACTGGCGGCGCGGGCTCACAGCGCGAGCCGATTTAATCACGATCGCCTGGGATTTGGCGATTGATAATGAGAGAAACGTCTATGTAGCCGGCGAGACCTTTTCGAACGACTTTCCAACCGTGAATCCGCTGCAAGCGACTCGATCAGGCGGTCGCGATGTTTTTGCGGCCAAGATAAAGGCGGATGGGTCAGCGCTCGTCTATTCGACCTATCTTGGCGGCGGCGATGATCGGTTGCCCTTCGACGATGATGAAGACCCAAAGGGCATTGCAGTGGACCGCTTCGGCTGTCTCTACCTGGCAGGGACGACAGCGTCACCTGATTTTCCGACGGCCAATCCGTTGAAGTCGACACTCGCGGACGGAGACAGGGACGCCTTCGTAACAAAGATCAGCGCCGACGGCTCCGCCTTCGTCTACTCGACCTACCTCGGCGGCGGCGATTTCGACGAGGCATGGGATCTTGCTGTTGACGCCTCCGGCGCCGCTTATGTGACCGGGAAGACCTTTTCACCCGATTTTCCGACCGTCAATCCGTTGCAGCCTGTTCTCTCAGGCACGAGTGACGCTTTCGTGACCAAAATCAGTCCGACCGGGTCGGCGCTCCTCTACTCGACCTATCTGGGCGGAACCAGAGGCGAATGGGGCTTCGGCATCGGAATAGACTCGCGAAACAGCATATACGTCACGGGATTGACGCTCTCGGACGATTTTCCGACTCTTGACGCCGCGCAGCCAATTCCGGACGGCAGCCCGGACATCCCTGACAACGGGTTCGTCGCCAAGTTGAAGGCCGACGGGTCGCGTCTGATCTATTCCACCTATCTCGGCGGAAGAGGCGTCGACGAGGGGGACCTCATCGCCGTGGACGCGCGGGGCAATGCCTATGTGTTCGGATTCACCGATTCGGACGACGTTCCCACCACGCCGGGGGCCATTCGGCGGGAACCTCGCAGCCCGAACCAACATCACTCCGAATGTTTTATCACTAAAATCTCCGCCTCGCGCCGTCATCATCAAGGCCACGACAAAGACTGCGAAGATGACCACGACGGCGAAGGCCGTCATTCCCGGAAAGCTCGCCATTAACGCGTCCGAAAAGCCGGGCAAGTATAAAAATCGGGATCTAACAGCATTTTTCAATCACATACCGGAGATCAGATATGAGACGTTCGATGATTTATCTCTCTGTCGTGGCCTGCGTTTTCTTCCTGGCCGCTGGCGGCGCTTTTATGCAGAGCGACTTGCGGCCACAACTGGGGCGCCAGCAAGGTTCACAACCGAAAATCGTTCAACCCGACGCGCTGCCTCAAACTTATCTCAATCCGAATCGGCTGCATAAACTGATCATCAGTGATAAGGAGGGAGATATTTACAACCGGCTTGCAAGGGCAAACGCCATTCGCAACGAGGTGGATTACGGCAGCTACAAACTGGTCATGGTGGACGAAGAGGCGGCGGGCGGACGGGCCGCATTGCAGGCGATCCCCGCCGCCCTGCGCGACGAACAAAACCTTATCGTCTTCAACGGCTATTTGATCGATACGAGCGCCCCTCAGCCGCTTTCGAAAGAGGCGCCCGTGGATTTGAAGTCTTCGCGCATGAGCGAAGCGGCGGCCAGAAGCGCCTCGCCGGGCAAAGGTCTATACGTCGTTCAATTCATCGGGCCTATCCAGGATTCATGGCTCAAGGAGCTTGAACAGACTGGAGTCGAGATCATCACTTACGCCCCTAACAACGCCTATGTCGTTCTCGCCAACGAGCGCGCCGCCGGCGAATTGATAAAGATGAAGGCCGCCTCCCCGTTCGTGCAGTGGATGGGAGATTATCAACCGGCTTACAAACTCACGCCCGGACTGCAGGCCGCGAGTCAAGGCGACGGTTCGCGACTGGTCAGAGTGACGGTACAGGTGATTGATAACGGCGAAGGCCAGTTCAAGGCCGGCGCATTGAGGGCCTCCGCGCGCCAGTACTTCGGTGAGCGGCGCGTGTTGAAATACCGCAATCTGAGGCTGGAGATTCCGGTCTCGCAGTTGGCCGAACTGGCCAAGAGCGATGAGGTCTTCGCGATTGAAGAGGATGCCGGGCCCGTGCGCCTCGATGAAGCCCAGGGCCAAATCGTGGCCGGCAATCTGGCCGGCGCCGCGCCGAGCGGCCCCGGCTATCTTGCATGGCTCGCCAGCAAAGGTTTCAACAGTTCCCAATTCTTTTCATTCGCGGTCAATGTCGTGGACGACGCCCCTTCACTGAGAGGCCATCCGGACCTTCCCAATGCGCGCGTCGCATTCGAAAACAACCCGACCAATCAATCCCCTTTTCAGGGCGGCCATGGCTTTCTCAACTCACAAATCATCGGGGGCTTCAACGACCGCGTGGGAGCGGCTTTCGAAGACGCTAACGGGTTCAACTACGGTTTAGGAATTGTCCCCTGGGCGCGCGTCGGCGCGACGGCGATCTTCGGCCCTGACTTCGGTTCTGACCTGGCGACGCCGACCTCGTGGGAAGAGACCGCCTACGGCCAAGGCGCTCGCATCTCATCTAATTCATGGGGGCTGATCGATCAATCCACTTTTCCCCCAACCCCGATCACCCGCTATAACGCCACCGCGCAAGAGTACGATCGCATCGTGCGCGACGCGCAGGGCGGGGCTCCAGGAAATCAGCAACTGGCGGTCGTTTTTGCCGCCGGCAACGACGGCCCGTCCGAAAACACCGTTTCGACGCCCGGCTCCGCGAAGAACGTCATCACCGTGGGCGCCAGCGAGAACGTGCGTATGACGGGCACAGACGGGTGCGGAATCGGCAATTCCGGCGCGGATAGCGCGAACGATATCATCTTCTTTTCGAGCCGTGGGCCGGTCAATCCCGGCGGAGGCGACGGGCGCGTCAAGCCTGATATTGTCGCGCCAGGAACCCACATCCAGGCCGGTGTCCCGCGGTCGAATTACTTCGGAGGCTCAATCTGCAACCAATTCTTTCCCGCCGGTCAAGCTCTCTACAGCTGGTCGAGCGGCACGTCACACTCGGCGCCCGCTGTCGCCGGAGGCACGGCGCTGGTCTTTCAGGACTTTCTCAACAAAGGGATGGAAGCGCCTTCCCCTGCAATGGTCAAGGCCATACTCATGAACTCCGCATCCTATCTGGACGGCGCGGGCGCGGGCGACTCTCTGCCGTCGAACGTCCAGGGCATGGGGCTCGTGAACCTCGGCCGGGCCTTCGATGGCGCTCCACGATTACTGACCGATCAAACGAAAGTATTCGCTTCGAGCGGAGAGACTTATAACGTCACAGGCGCGGTCGCGTCATCGAGCCAGCCTTTCCGCGTCACGTTGGCATGGTCGGACGCGCCCGGCTCGACGACCGGCGCCCCGTGGGTCAATAACCTCGATCTCGAAGTGACCATTAACGGCCAGGTTTATAAAGGCAACGTCTTTTCCGGGCCGGACTCGACCGCGGGCGGCGCGCCCGACGGCAAAAACAACGTCGAGTCGGTCTTTCTGCCCGCCGGCGTCTCGGGCGAATTTCTTGTGACGGTAAGGGCTACCAACATCGCCGGTGACGGGCTGCCTGGCAACGTCGACCTGACCGATCAGGATTTCGCGCTGGTCATCTACAACGCGAACGCCGCGAGCCCGGATTCGCCCATCATTGGATTCAGCCCCGCGTCCTTGAATTTCAATACCGCAGCCGGCGTCAACCCGGCGCCTCAAACTGTCAGTATCGATAATATCGGCGCCGGTACGTTGAACTGGGAGGCGAGCGAGGACGCCCCGTGGCTCACCGTCAGCCCGGCTAGCGGCGCCGCGCCTTCCCAATTGACAGCCTCCGTCGACGCCGTCGGTCTGCCCGTAGGAACATATCAGTCGACGATCACGATCCGTTCGACCAATCCGTCCATCCCGCCGATTGCGGTACCCGTGACCCTGACCGTTGACGGCATATTCAATGGAGAATTTGAAAGCGTGATCAGCCCCTGGGTCTTCTCCGGGGCGGCGATGCGTTCAACCGGAGGACAGTCACATAGCGGAGCCGCTTACCTGCTTATGGGAGGGGCAAACAGTTCAAGCGGGGAGGCGCATCAGCAGGTCAATCTGCCGCGCGGGTCCTCGCCGAAGCTGACTTTCTGGTTGAACGTGTTGTCGAATGAAACGACGATGACGCCGAACGACAGGCTGTTTATCGAGGTCTGCAATAGATCAGGCAAGACGCTCAAGACGCTGGCCACCTTCAGTAACCTGAACCGGTCAGAACCGGGCCAGTACACGATGCTAGGCGGCTACAGTTTGGCGCAATTTACGGGGCGACATGTGTTGATAAGATTCCGGACGACCACCGATGCGGCGTCGGTCACGACCTTCCGGATCGATGATGTATCGGTGAAATGATGGTTGCCATGGGCCGTTTTCGTCGAGGATCCGCGCCTGCAGATTTTCATAGACGGAGGCGACCGTCGGGCGCTTGGAGCTGAGGTATCTGGTTCGGATGACCTGATCGATCAGGTCATCCACGGCCCTGGCCCGTTCATAATCTTCATCACCATACTTACTCACTGTCTTCCCGGCGCCCTTCTTGCGCCGGGCGCCACGCGATTTGATGGCCGGCGCCAACGCTACGGTTCGCCTTCCTCGCATACTACCTGCGATACTTGATCTGTAGTGGGTTGTCGCGCTTGTAAAGCACTATCCACATGGCATAAGGGCGAATCGTTGTCATGGGTCTAATTCAGTATGCTCGCCTCCTCTTGCTAATAAGACAATTTATTAGCTATCTTCGGAAATCTGACATGAACTGCATTTTCTATGGATTAGTGGAAGAAGCGTCGGCTTCGGTATTTTCACATATCCTGCTAAACGCGAGGTGAAACAGGGCTCATTTTTACATATTCTGCTCAACCGGCGACGGCTTTCAATCCTAAATGGGCCAAAATGGAGATGACTTGAAATGGCTGACCGTTACCTCATTAACCTACTCGGCGATAATGAGCATATCCTCTTCGTCACTCGCCAACACTGGCTCGTCCTGTTCGGTGAAACCCTGTCGGAAATGGTAATAGCCGCCGTTCTGGGCGGCCTGGTTACCCTGATCTGGATGTTCTGGTTACCTGACCCGCTCGTCCCGCTTGGATATCTCTTGCTGCTCTTACCAGCAGTCAGTCTGCTGCGCGATCTGCTCATCTGGAGGAACCGCCAATACGTCGTCACAAACTGGCGAGTCATTCAAATTGCCGGCGTCTTTAATAAAGAGGTCTCCGACTCCTCCCTGGAGAAGGTCAATGATGTCAAACTCGAACAATCCTTTTTGGGAAGACTATTGGGTTATGGGAGCATAGAAATTCTGACTGCCAGTGAGTTGGGTGTGAGTAAGTTTAACAATGTCGGGCGCCCTATTCGCCTGAAGACGGCGATGCTCAATGCCAAGGAAACTCTGAATCAAGGCACAGCTAATTTCGAAAGGCGCTCAGACGAAAACCAGTTACAGAAGCCCACCGGTCGGGGCAAAAATCCTCTTAAGACCATGCTCTATGTCTTAGCTGCCGCGGTATTGTTGATCGTCGCTCTTTGTCTGTACGTGACGCAGCCATTGATCGGGGGCGCGAATATCTCCGCCCCGATCTCTGTCGATCCGACGACGCTGGAAACTCATGTCCGCACGTTATCTCAATCTTTCGTTCCCCGCGATGAGTCTCACCCGGAGAACCTTGACCGCTGCGCCGCCTACATTCGCCGGGAGTTTGAGCGTGCCAATGCTCGAGTCTCGGAACAGCCGTTTACCGTAGCCGACAAGACCTACCGCAATGTCATCGCACATTTCGGCCCCGAGACAAAAGAGATGGTCGTTGTTGGAGCGCATTACGATACGGCCGGTCCTCTGCCCGGAGCGGACGATAACGCGAGTGGTGTCGCCGGCCTGCTGGAACTCGCGCGCCTACTTGGTAATAGGCAGTTACCCATAAGAGTGGAGTTGGTGGCCTACACCTTAGAGGAACCTCCGTTCTTCCGTTCAGAGCAGATGGGGAGTGCGATGCATGCGAAAGCTCTGAAGCGAGAGGGCGCGGTCGTGCGGGTAATGTTTACCCTCGAGATGATTGGATACTTCAGCGATGCTCATGATAGCCAGCATTTTCCCAGTTCAGCTTTTTCGCTCTTCTATCCGACAGAAGGTAACTTCATCTCGGTGGTTGGCAAGATAGATGATGGAATGCTCGTCCGCAGGATCAAAAAAGCAATGACCGGGGCGACCAGCCTGCCCGTCTACTCGATCAACGTCCCTAGGCTGATCCCCGGAGTGGATCTCTCGGATCACTTGAGCTACTGGCGAGCAGGATATCCGGCGGTGATGATCACGGATACGGCCATTTATCGTAATGCGAATTATCATACGCTAGATGACACGGCGGAGAGATTAGATTATCGGCGGATGGGGCAGACAGTTGAAGGGGTGTATGCGGCGGTGATAGATATGACACGCTGATGTAAATCCAATTCTGGGTAGATCGTTTACAGATGCGGAAGGCGCGGAGGGCCGAAACCAGGTTGCATTATTGAGTGAAGGGATTTGGAGAACTCAATTTGGCGGCGACCCCAACATTCTGGGAACCATTATCCGCCTTAACGGATCAGCCTACACCGTGGTGGGGGTTTTGCCGGGGAGCGTTCGTTATCCCGAAGGTGATGTCTGGACGCCTATTGCTTTGGATTCGGCGATGTTCACGCCGAATGCCAGGCCCATGGCCGTTGTGGGTGTGATTGGCCGACTCAAGGAAGGGATCACAAACTCGCAGGCTGAGTCAGAGTTGGATGTCATTGGGCATCGCATCGATAATCAATATCCACAACGATTTCACCAGTTGGGGCGCGATAGATCGGTACAGGTCATCGCTTTGAATGCATTCCTGGTGCGCAATATGCGCTCGCTACTACTCATTTTGCTCGGGGTTGTGGGTTTTGTGCTATTGATCGCGTGCGCAAATGTCTCAAATCTGTTGCTTTCTCGCGCTACCGGACGGGGGCGGGAGTTTGCTATCCGCGCAGCGCTCGGCGCCGGTCGAATTCGTCTCATTCGTCAATCTCTTACTGAGAGCCTGGTATTGGCGAGTCTAGGGAGCGCTTCAGGATTTTTGGGAGGGCTTTGGTTCGTTGGGTTCTTGAATCAGCTTATTCCCGCGGGTATTCCTTCCAGCGTTCGACTGGATCCGGTGATGTTTGGGTTTGCGGTCGGCATCGCAATTTTTGCAACACTGGTCTGCGGTCTTGTTCCGGCTCTGGTCGCCTCGCGAACAACCGTCAGCGAAGCTCTGAAATCAGGAGGCCAACAGACAGGAACTGGAGGAGGCGCACGTCTCCTTCGCAACGTTCTGGTGATATTTGAGATCACGCTCTCTCTGATTCTCTTGATCGGAGCCGGTTTGCTCGTGCAAACATTTGTACGCCTGTCCGATGTACGTTTGGGTTTTGATCCGCACAGGATCCTTACTGCCAAGGTTACCAGGCAAATGACAAACGGCTTTAACACTCCCTCGCAGGTTCCGTTTTTCGATCAGGTACTTGATCGGCTCAAGACGATTCCCGGTGTTGTTGCCGCCGGCGCCGGGACACGTGCGCCTCTCAGCAGTTGTAATGGCGGCCCCGTTCCGCTTCGGGATGCGAGTGGCGAACATACGCTGCCATCTGTTTGCCGCAATGAAATCAGCCCGGATTATTTTCGCGCTCTAGGTGTTCCCTTGCTGTCCGGCCGCTCCTTCGATGCAAACGACAGCAGGACTGCCCCGGCAGTTGTCATCATCAACCGAGCTCTGGCCCGTGTCGCATATGGAGATCAAGATCCGATTGGGCATGAGGTGGGATTATATGGATTGAATGGGATTACGTGGGCCAAGGTTGTTGGGGTGGTTGGCGACGTGAGAAATAATACTCTCGAACAAGAACCGTCGCCGGAAATCTATATTCCGTATACTCAAGCTCTCCTCCCCTTGAGCGTGACGTTTGTAGTGCGCGCCTCCCTCAATCCGCTATCGTTGCCGAATGAAGTGCGGACGGCGGTGCAAGCGGTCGATAAGGATCAGGCGGCCTCCAGCGTTCAGACATTGGATGAATTCATCACGGCTTCTACGGTGATGCAGCGCTTCAGGATGGTCTTGCTCAGCTTCTTCGCCCTGCTTGCGTTTGTGCTCGCGATCCTGGGAATTTTCGGCGTCATGAGTTACTCAGTCGGCCAACGAAGACAGGAGATGGCGGTGCGCGTAGCGATTGGGGCTCAACGCAGCAGTGTAATCTGGCTGGTTGTCAGGCAGGGTATGTCAGTCGCAGCTTTCGGACTAGCTGGTGGAATATTAGGCGCGATTGGTCTGACTCGGTTCCTTTCAAGCTTTCTCTATGATGTGAAACCGACGACGACGAAGGCGTGCCGGACGCCCTTCATCGCTTTGATGGCGTCGAGATTGGCGCTCACAACTTTGCCGCCAAGCACAGGAGTTCTTTGAAACACCGCGTAGAGCATCCCCGGCACGGTCACATCAATGCCGAAAATCGGTTTGCCCGTCACGATGCCTTTAGTCTCCACGCTGATCGTGGACGTGCCGATGATTTTGTAATCCTTCGGGTCTTTGAGCTTGAGCGATTTGAAATCCGGCGCCGACATCGTCGCGGCTTTGGATGCGAGTTCGCCGTAGCCGAGCGAACGATTGGAAGCTTTGTGATACACGCGACCCGAAGCAGTAGTGCATTCGGATGTTGTGCTATAGCAGCCGCCTTGGGATATAGGCCCAGCATAAAGCCACCGCCAGCCAGCGCGGTTACCTGAAGAAAAGAGCGACGATTGATCTTTGTCTTGGTCATAAGCCCTCCTCCTTACTTCCCCTTCACGTCGTAGCAAGTCAGCTCATTCTGATTGCGGATGTACAGCTTGCCGCCCACAACCACCGGATGCGCCCAGCTATCCCAACCCCGGTCATTGATCGGGAAACGGCCCTTCTCGGCATAGGCTTTGGGGTTGGCTTCGGCCAGCCCGACCACTTGCTTCTCGCCGAGCATGTACAACATCCCGTCCGCGTATGTGATCGAGCCTTTGCCGACGCTGCGGTCCTTCCACATCACCTTGCCGGTGTTGAACTCCAGGCAAGTCAGGATCGAGTTAGAGAAGCCATAGAGGTAGCCGTTCACCAGAACCATCCCGCCGTGATGATTCATCATCTCGCGCGTGAAGTAGGCTTCCTGCGCTTTGACCTCGCCGTTCTGCGCCGTCAGGTTGAGCAAGGCTCCTCCCGTATCATAGGCCGAAGAAAAGAAGACTTTGTTGTCCGCAAAGACCGGCGTCGTGCAATTGGCAACGCGGTTGGCGACGTTCGCGTAGCGCCACATCAACTTGCCGTCGTTGGCGCGCACGCCCACTGCCGCGCTCGAAGTGAAGTTCATGTAGGTGCGCACGCCGCCCACGTCCGTCACGATCGAGGAGGCATAGCCGGCCTGGTCGCTCAACTCTTTCGCGCGCCAAATTTCCGCGCCGGTCATTTTGTCCAAGGCCACGATCCCCGCGCCGCTGCCGCCGGGAGAAACGATCAAACGATTGCCGTCTACCAGGGGCGACTCTGCTCAGCAAATCAACCAATGCCTGGTTCGCTTTTCGCGCCTCCGGCGTAAAGCGCGGGACGATGTTGCGAAAATCCGTGCTGTCGAACGTCGTGTTTTCATCAATCTTTCCCGTCAGGAAGCCTTTCCCGAGCGGGCTGAAGGGAACAAATCCGATGCCGAGTTCTTCAAGGGTCGGCAACATTTCCGCTTCAGGTTCTCGCCACCATAGCGAGTATTCGCTCTGGAGCGCCGACACGGGCTGAACCGCGTGTGCGCGACGAACCGTCTGCACGCCTGCTTCTGAAAGGCCGAAGTGTTTGACCTTGCCCTCCTTAATCAGTTCATTGACCGCGCCTGCTACATCCTCAATCGGCACATTTGGGTCAACGCGATGTTGATAGATCAGGTCAATTGTCTCGACCTTGAGTCGCTTGAGCGACCCCTCAACGGCCTGCTTGATATGCTCCGGCTGACTGTTAAGACCACGCGGCTCCGTAGAAAAATCGAACCCGAACTTTGTGGCGATCACCACTTGATCACGGAACGGGGCGAGGGCTTCGCCCACGAGTTCTTCGTTGGTGAACGGGCCATAGACTTCGGCGGTATCAAAGAACGTGACGCCATGTTCGACTGGTTATCTCGAATTTGGCTTGAGTGGCGCGCCCCTTTACTCATCGTCAAGCCCGATACGGTCATTGGCTGGCATCGCAAAGGCTTTCGACTCTTTTGGACCAGGCTATCGCGGCGAAAGATCGGCGGCCGCCCTTCTGCCAATCCCCAATTTAGAGCTCTGATCAAACAAATGACGCAGGCCAATCCGCTGTAGGGAGCACCTCGCATCCACGGTGAGTTGCTCAAACTCGAGATCGATATTTCGGAAAGAACCGTCTCCCGGCTGATGCCAAAGAATAGGAAGCCTCCATCACAAACCTGGCGCACGTTTCTCGACAACCACTTCCGGGAGTTAGTCTCAATTGATTTCCTGACCGTCCCGACCGCGACCTTTCGTGTGCTGTATGTGTTAGATGTATTAGCGCACGACCGCAGGCGCGTCGTTCACTTCAATGTGACCGAGCATCCGACGGCCGCTTGGACCGCGCAGCAGATAATAGAAGCCTTTCCTGAGGAGACAGCGCCTCGCTTCTTACTCAGAGATCGGGATCAGATTTACGGCGAAGAGTTCCGTAGGCGAGTGGCAGGAATGAGGATTGAGGAAGTGATGACAGCCCCACATAGCCCGTGGCAATCTCCATATTTGGAAAGGCTGATCGGCTCAATCCGGCGTGAGTGTCTGGATCATGTAATCGTTCTCGGCGAAAACCATCTACGTCGAATTTTGAGAAGTTACATCGCTTACTACCACGGTTCCAGGACGCATTTATCTTTGTGTAAGGATGCGCCGGAGCCGAGAGCGAAGCAGGCGCCGGAGTGCGGACCGGTGATTGAGATCGCCGAAGTCGGAGGATTGCATCATCGCTACGAGCGGCGGGCGGCCTGAGGAAGTGATTGAAAATACAGGCCGGATAGAGTTTTGGCGAAGGACAGGCTTGATCAATGCCCCGTCAGTTTCGCTCAACTGCTCACCTGGTCATCACCAGATCGATATCCCTTAGTTTTGCCAAAATACTTGATCTGTAGTGTTTATGTCTGGCTTGGAAAGCAACGCAGTTCAGCCGAAGATGACCTGCGTGTCTCTCGCCGCGTTAGCGTCGAGAGACACGCCTAGCCTACAGTCGTATGTTATCACTGAAACATTAGTTTAAAACTTTATTGTCAAGTTTAAAACTTTATTGTCGAGTTTGAAACTTTATTGTCAAACTACAACTACCTCAAGCTGTTGAACATCGCGGTCACCAGTGACCCGTCATCACCGTCGGCGGACCACATCATCAAGCCGCCCAGGCCATTGGCCTTGACGTATGCGCCCTTGACCCCGATGAGCGTCGGGTCGTCATACGACCAGAACACATTGCCGTCGTAGAGCCAGAACGCCCCATTCGTCGAGTCGCGGAACCGGGCGCCGGGGCGATTCTTGAGCACGTCGTAATCCTCGTTGCCCGCCTCGAACGATCCCGGCGCCGGGCCGGCAGACAACTGGTATAGCCCGTTGCGGTCGCTCGGAACGCCGGTCCAGCCGCGCCCGTATGCAGGCACGCCTATGACAAGCTCGGCCGCGGGCGCGCCGCGCGAGACCCAGGCGGTGACCGCGTTGTGGACCGAGAACCTGCTCGGGGCCGGGTCGTCCGGCGGGCTGTGGAGCTGCGACTGGTGGTTGGTCTGGCTCTCCCACGAGCCGTGGAAGTCGTATCCCTGTAGTGTGGCGTAGTCGAGGGAAGCGAAGATCCTGTTCGCCTCGAAGCCGGCGTCGATCTTGTTCGGATCGGCGGGCAGGAACGCGCTCAGCGTGTAGGATCGCCCGACCTGCGCGCCATAGGCGTCGAGTTGGGAGCGGAACTCGGCCAGCATCGCGGTGAAGTTTGCCTTGTCCTCCGCCCGGATCACGTTGCCGACGTTGCCCTCGCTGCCCGGCCACTCCCAGTCGATGTCTATGCCGTCGAACACCCCGAATGCGGAGCCAGGCCCGCCTTGCACCTCACCGCCGAACACCGGCAGATTGCCCTTGATGAACAGGTCGAGGCAACTCGCCACGAAGGCCTGCCGGTTGGCCGGCAACGCCGCGTTGGAAAAGAACTTCGACCATGTCCAGCCGCCTAACGAGAAGACCACCTTGAGGTGCGGGAACTTCTGCTTGAGCTTCTTGAGCTGGTTGAAATTGCCGGCCAGCTTCTGGTCGAAGGTATCGGCGACGCCGTCAACCGACTCGGCGGCGGTGAACCTGCGCTGGTAATCGGCCCAGGCGTCGCCCTGGCCGAGCTGGTTGGCCTCGAAGCAGCGCCCCTGCTCGTTGATGTTGCCGAAGGCGTAATGGATGTGCGTCAACTTGCTCGCCATCCCGGTGGTGTCCATGTCCTTCACCTTGAAGTTGCGGCCGTAGATGCCCCATTGGGTGAAGTATGTGATTGTCTTGTGGGACCCGATCGGCAGAGGTGTTGGCGTCGGTGTGGGCGCCGGAGTTGGCGTAGGAGTTGGCGTCGGCGTCGGCGTCGGCGTGGCGCAAGGGCCGATGAGCCGCCAGGGGCAGTCCGTGCAGGAATTGGTCTCAGGATTCTGGTTTTGAGTCCACCACTTGGCTTCGTAGAGGACGCCGTTCAGGCTCGCGCGCTGCCCACCGGTAAAGATCGCGGTCGCGGTCCAGGTCGGAACCCCACTACACCCTGTGCCCGGAGTCGGAGTCGGAGTGGGTGTGGGCGCCGGCGTGGGGGTCGGAGTTGGAGTGGGCGCCGGCGTGGGGGTCGGAGTTGGAGTAGGCGTCGGGCTGGTAGTACACGTTCCGCCCAAGCTCCACAGCGACGGCGTCGAGGCCGGGTTCCAACCGGCGCCGACGTAGGCCGTGTGGGTTTGAAGACAGGTGTAGGTAGCGCCGTTGTAGATGACGGAGTCACCCACATTGTACGTATTGCCTTCCGCCCAATTTCCCCTGCAAGGGCCTTGAGCGGCGGACGGGGTTGTTGTCGCGAATGCCAGCGCGCCGATGACGAGTAGCGACGCGCAAAGCGCTATAAGCGGTCTTGCGTGATGACGCGGCATCTTATTGATCCTCCATTTCTTTTAGCGGTAGTGGAGCAGACCGATGGTCTTCGAAAAATAAAATGCGACAATACTCCGCTGATAGTGTGGCGCGATTTGTTTGATCGCGCCGCCCTGCGGCCGAAGCGGCGCGATTAAACAAATCGCGCCACAGTTGTTGTCGCATTTATGTTTCAAAGACCATAAGTCTGTCCTGCTAACAGCAGACAGACTAAAGTCCGTCCCACTAACAACCGTCCGGACCCACTGAAGTGGCCCCGATGATCGCTTTGAATAAGTTGAAGCTGTTGATGCGACTCTGCACCTGGGCGGGGTTGCCGCCGTTGCATTCCAACGCGCCGTTGATCGAGCGTATCGTGCAGCCGAAGCCGGCGTTGTTGATGATGCAACTGTGCGCCGGTTGAGTTCCCGGGCCGCTCTGCGTCATCCAGTACCAGAAGGCCGTTCTCCACGCGATCGCCGAGTTCTGCTCCACCAGGTTCGGATTGGCCCAGAGGTCAAGCCCGAGCGCCATGCCGGCGCTGCAATAATTGAAATTCCAGCTCAACTGTATGGGGCCGCGGCCGTAGTAGTTTTGTCCAGGCGCGCAAACGCCGCACGGCGTAGCGCTGTTGGAGCAATAGAGGCCGCGGGCGATTTCGGTGACGTGAACCAGACCGCCCGTTTCGTGCGCAAAGTTCGCGAACGCGGCGGCGGCCTCGCGCCTGCGCATGGCCAGGTCGCCAGTTCCCGTAAATTCTGTGAAGGTCGCGGCGGCGTCCAGTAAGCCCTGGTAGGTGTAGAACGGATTACGATTGGGGAACATCTGGTTGAACTGCGTTTGACTCACAACCGCAGCAAGCCCGCTGCCCGGATTCGGGTTCGGACCCGGCGGGACGCATGGGCCGATGGGCTTCCAGGGGCCGTCTCCGCCGGAGTTGGTCTCCGGATTCTCGTTTTGAGTCCACCACTTGGCTTCGTAGATGAAGCCGTTCAGGCTCGCCCGCTGGCCTCCAGTGAAGATCGCGGTCGCGGTCCAGGTCGGAATCCCGCTGCATCCTGTGCCTGGTGTCGGTGTTGGTGTTGGCGTTGGCGTCGGTGTGGGGGCCGGAGTAGGAGTGGGGGTCGGCGTGGGAGGCGGTGGAGTGGGAGTGGGCGTCGGGCTGGTAGTACACGTTCCGCCCGCGCTCCACAGCGACGGAGTCGCGGCCGGATTCCAACCGGCGCCGACGTAGGCCGTATGGGTTTGAAGACAGGTGTAGGTAGCGCCATTGTACATGACGGAGTCACCCACATTGTACGTATTGCCTTCCGCCCAATTTCCCCTGCAAGGGCCTTGAGCTGCGGACGAGCTCATTGCCACGAAAACCAGCGCGCCCATGACCAGCAATGACGCGCAGAGTCCTACAAACGATCTTGCGTTTTGACGCGGCATCTAGTTATCCTCCTTTTTTTGGTAGAGCATCTAGTTATCCTCCTTTTTTTGGTAGAGTTGATACGAGATTCCCTCTCTCAATAAACATCGAATTGCCGTGCGCTAAATCGAATGCGCGCTATATTGAACCGAAAAAGATATATAAGGAGACCTCGACCCTGATTAGCCCTGGTTTAGACTTTAGGCGGCGCCTAGACAAGGGTGTTTACTGATACTTAACAGGTTAACTGGGAACTGTTAACTGCTGATTTCCGCTGAGGTAAATCAACCAGTCACGAGCATCCGACACAAAATGAAGGGGTTCGCAGAGTGGTTGATTTGAAGAATGTCGACGACCTTTTCTCCTTGTTCCTTCGGGAAAAGCAATTCCTTGACGGAGCCAGCCCCGCCACAATCCGCATTTACTAAAAGGCGTGGCTCGCCTTCAGGCGTCACTAGGGCGAGATTATTGCTCCCATACCGGGAGCGGATGATAATTTACTGGCGCTTACTGCGCCGATGTTTTGCGGCGCTTAGCTGGGATTTCTTTCCGACTCGGCTAGCCGACTCGGCTAGACGAAAAAAATGTGTCCGAAATCGGACAAGGTGGGGGATTGGGTGTATACTGTAATTGGAAAGGCGTGGAGAAACTCCGGCTAGCATTTGCTAGCTGGAGAGACTCCGCGCCTTTCCATTTTCTTACACCCACGAACCCGCAATCCCGCCTTTGACCAGTCGGAGGATGAACCATTGAACCTTAATGAACCTTTTTTCAATGATTCTACGCGAGAGAGGGTATGGGGAAATCTTTCAAAAATTGATCCACCTGGGTTCAGAAGCGGCTTACCAGTTTGTTTGGGGGCTAAAAGCAGCTAAAGTTTGCGCTGACAAACGTGTTTATCTGACGGCGACCGTTCCGGGGCAGACTTTAGAACGTGGCAAAGGCCGAAACCAAGTCGCCGCGTCAATCAAAGAACAAAACTGCGATAGGCAAATCAACAAAATCTATCGCGATAAGATGGTGGCGTATTTGTCATCATTTTTATGGAACAGTAGAGCGGGACTAGAACGACTGGTCCCGCTTTTTTATTGATGCGTTTCCGGTTTCCACTTGTCATTTTTCACTTTGTCGTTGGTCGAGGGAGAAATCAGGCTCCATTTGATGCGGGTGTACGCGACGCGGAATTCCTGCCTCTCGGCGTTGCGTTGCGAGGCGCTGCCGGGCAGCGCGCACATCATTGCGATGTCGCATCCTTTTTCCGCCGCGTAACGCAAACGGCTTTCGAGCAGGGCCAGTTGCGCGCCCTGCCTGCGCCCTTCGGGAATCGTGCTCGCCCCGGCCAGCAGCGCCACGCCGTCGTGAATGAACATCGCGCCCGTGGCGATTGGCTGCCCGTCAAGCTCCGCCAGGAACGAAAGTCCGCCCGCCCTCTTTGCAGTGATGCTCAACAGCTCCAGGATCGCGCCGGCGAACTCGGTCAACTCGCTCCAGCCTCGGGCCGCCGTCCGCGCCCACAATTCCTCTTCGCCGTCCCGTATCAAACGCGGCTGAACTTTCTTGTCGCGCGGCGACGCGATCTGAACGCCGCGCCCGATTGGGCGATACATCACGCTGGTCAGTTCAATCGGCTGATAGTCCCGCTCGTTCAATAAAGTCAGCAATGAGGCGTCGGCGAGCGGGCTGACTTCGTGATGGACATGCGCGCCGCGCTGTTGAAAGAACTCTTCGAGTTTTTCAAGGTCGGCCTGAGTGACAGGGTCGAAGACTCCGAGCCCGAAAGTTTGCGTCACTGGTGAACCTATTCCGTCAAACATCGCGTAAGCGCCCGCCACTTCAATCCACTCCGCGCCGCTTTCAGGATTGAATTCTGCTCTGGCTTCGACGAAGTCGGCGCTGCTGCGTCCTTCGGCTCGTTCGAGGCGTCGAGAGAGAGAGAGATCAGAAAAGGGGGTTGACTGTTCGGTTGTGATCATTGTGGTTTCAAAGCTTATCGTTCGTTAGTGTAGCTAAAGACCTTCTTGCCAGTCACGTCAATGTATGCGAATGTGCCTTCCGCTCCAGACCGATCAATGTATCCGGCTTTGCCGTTGCGAACGAAGCGATACAGCGGGTCAGCTTGCTCACTGTGAGGCATCCAGATCAAGTAATCCCAACTGCAGACCGTCGATTCGAGTGAGGTCAAGCTGAAAATCGGCAGCAGGCAGGTCGCCGCTATAAAGCGTCGCAGCAGACCTTTTCGGCTGATCTGCATTTTCATAACCTCCTTGTGAATGGCCTCAATCCATGCCTGACGACTGCGCGCGCAAACATTTCTGGCGTCAGTTCCGGATTGTCGGAAAGATCAATGTCTTTATCGGCCATCGTCTTCAGGCGCTTCCAAGCAGTCCGCGATTTCTTCGAAGCGCCTTTTTTATCCATATTTCGTAGCCCTTCGGGAGTAGATGACTGGACGCAGTGTAGTTACATTGTGTAGTCAGATCAATTCATTTCATCCTATCCTTCAAACGCGCCGCGTAACGTCGGCTCATAATGAACGGCTCGCCCTCGCCGCGCAGGTAGACTTCAAACGAGTAGTTGAACGACTTCTCAACGCGCTCGACGAATTCGATGTTGATGATAGTGGATCGGTGGATGCGGGCGAAATGCATTTGGGGCAAGTGGAATGTGACAGGGGAAACGAAAACTATGTGAGCGGCGATTAGGGTTGGCGGGCGGTGAGATTGAGCGGCGAATGCTGTATGATAAGCGCCACTCGGCGGCGGCATAAGCTGTGGGAAACCCGTCGCCGCCACTGCGGACAATTAACCAGAGGAGAAAATCTATGATTCAGGCTACGGTCAAACGTGGCGTGACTGCGCTCGCCCTCGGACTGGCGTTGGCTTTTTCGTTTTCGGATTCGATGTCGCCCCGACGCGCCGTCGCGTCGCCTTATGGACAGGAGGCGGGCAATCAGCCGGCCGAGCAGACGATGGAGCAGAAGTACAAAAACATCCAGGTCTTGAAGGGGCTGCCCGCGTCGCAAATGCGCCCGATGATGAATTACATCAGCGCCTCGCTCGGAGTGAACTGCGCGTTCTGCCACGTCAAGACCGGCGACCAGTGGGAGTATGATAAGGACGACCTCAACCACAAGAAGATCGCTCGCAAGATGATCCAGATGACGATGGACATCAACAAGAATTCCTTCCAGGGCAGAGCGCAAGTGAGCTGCTACACCTGTCATCGAGGGGACGAGCACGCCGTGGGCGTTCCGCCGCTGCCGCGCGTGGCGCCGGTCGAGACGCCGCGCTCGAACGAGCCGCGCCCGACGCCGCAACAAATTCTGGCGAAATACACCGAGGCCGTCGGCGCCAGGGAGGCCGTCGAGAAGATAAAGACGCGCGTCATCAAAGGAGTCAGCGTCGCGGCCAACGGCCAGAGCTTCCCACTCGAAATCCTGTTCGCGTCGCCCGACAAATATTCTTTGAGCGTAAGCCTGCCGCAGGGCGCGACCACGCAGAAGCTAAACGGCGCGTCGGGGTGGATCAAGAACGCGCGCGAAGATCGGGCGATGGACGACGTGGACATCGCGCGAGCCAAATCCCTGGCCTGGAGCCTGGAGCCGCTGCAGATCAAGGAGCCGTATCCGCAGATGATCTTCGGAGGGACCGAAAAGATCGCCGGGCGCGACACCCAGATCGTGCGAATGGCGTTGCCCAACAAACGGCGCGCGGCTTTCTATTTCGACAAGGAGACGGGGCTGCTCGCCCGCCGCGTCGTGACGACCGAAACCCCTATCGGCGTCGATTCCGAACAGACCGATTACGAGGATTACCGCGAGGTCGACGGCGTCAAAGTCGCGCACACGATCCGGACTTCGTACCTCGACAATTTCTATTCGTCCACGCGCAATTTCACCGAGATAAAACACAACGCGCAGATGGACGAAGCTCAATTCAAAATGCCCGAGTCGAAATAGCTACCGAGGATTGAGGATCGAGGATCGAGGATCGAGAATCGCAGATTGCCCCATTCGCGCAATGCGATTCTCGATCTTCGATCCTCGATCCTCAATTATTTTCGTGGGGCGAGTTTCGATTTAAGCCACTCGACCAGTTTCGTTTTGTAATCCATCCATTCGGGACGGCCTTCCCAATTCTCCATCCCGTGCGGCGCGCCTTCGAGCGTAATGGCGTCGAAGTCGGCGCCGGCCTTGTCGAGTTCGTTTGCAAAAGCGCTGTGTTGAGAGAAGAGGCCGTCCTTCGTCCCACAGACGAGTAGAAGCGGGACCATGTTCTCCCGCGCATTATGCAGGGGGGAGTAGCGTCGCAGCGTCGCGCGCGCTCCCTTGTCGAGGTCCGTGATCCCGAACAACCCAGATGCGCTCCGGCGTCTTCGCCGAAGAGCGCGATGTTGTCCGGGTCGATCCGGAACCTCTTCGCGTTGCAGCGAATGAAATCGGTCGCGGCGCGCAGGTCGTCGAGCGCGTCTTTGTAGTTCCGGATTCCGCCCAACCGGTAATCAACCGAAAACCAGTTGTAGCCGGCGCGCGTCAGCATTTCCAGGAACTGTCCGACGAACGCGACCCGGCTGCCGTTCTCCCATCCGCCGCCGTGAACGACGATCACCGCCGGACGCTTGCGCCCGTGCTTCTGCACGTAAGCGTCGAGCGCCAGCTCTTCGCCGTTCACGCGGCGATAAACTATGTCGCCCATCACGCCGGGCACGATGTAATTGCCCTCGGGGTTGCGAACGTTTATCGGCAGGCATTCGCTTGCGCGCGCCCCGATTGGCGCCAGCGCGCAGGCCAGCAAGAAGAGCAGAACTGTTTTCGCGGGATCCATCAGCGCTTAGGAATAGCACAGTGAGTGGGGAGTGGGGAATGGCGGATTGCGGATTGCGGATTGCGGATTGAAGAGATCCTATAATTACGTTCTCTAAATCAAACAAGGCGACATTGGTACAGTACCGGGAGCGGTAGCGACCGGGCGCCTTGCGGAGAGTGCGTTTCGATGGGCGCCCGGTCGCTACCGCTCCCGGTACTGTACCGCCGCATGTACCAATGTCGCCATGTTCGATTTAGATTTCGCGATTTTGTATTGCCGATCGAGGCTCAAAAATCCCAATCCGCAATCCCAGGCCGCCTACTTGACCCGCGTCCAAACCGTTCAATATGCTACGGAATGGAACCAGGGATTTTCTTGGAAGAAGCTATGGGTTCATCAAAGCGATTGATCATCGCCATTATCGTGTGTCTCATACCGTGCGCAGGCGCAATTGAAGCTCAGACAGCGAAAAAGAGTCGCGGAGGCGCGTCTCCGCGCTCACAGCCGGGCGTCTCGATTCAAAAGCTACGCGCGGCTGCGCGCGCGAATCCACGTAATCCCGAGGCCCGCAACGCGCTCGGCCTCGCTCTGGGCAAGAGCGGGCAGCTCAACCCGGCGGTCGCCGAATTCCGCGAGGCGATCGCGCTCAAGCCGGACTATCTCGAGGCCTGGACGAACCTCGGCGTCGCGCTCGAACAGAAGGGCGATCTAGAAGGCGCGCTCGAAGCCTTTCGCAAGGCGGCGGAGCTGAATCCCGATGACGCCGAGCTTCACATCTCGCTAGGCTCTCTGCTGCACAGGCAACAAAGGCTGGACGAGGCCATCGCCGAATTTCGCCACGCGGCGAAGCTCAAACCCGACTCGGCCGAAACTCACACCAACGTCGGATTCATCCTCGCCCAACTGGGCGACCTCGAAGGCTCGATGAAATCCTTCGAGGAGGCGATCAAGATCAAACCCGACCTGGCCGAGGCCCATTACTTTCTAGGCAATGGCAAATTTCTGATGGGCGATTTCGCCGCAGCTACGCGCGCGCTGCGCGAGGCCGTGAGGCTGAAGCCGAATGACGACAGGTCGCTCCAGGCTCTCGGCGTGGCCCTGCTCCGCCGCGCCACGCCCGCCGACGTCGCCGAGGCCGTGGTCGTAATGCGCCGCGCCGTAAAGCTGAAGCCGCAATCCGCTGACGCGTTGACGAGCCTCGGCATGGCCTTGCGCGAAAGCGGCGAGGCCGAAGAATCGCTCTCTTTTCTGCGAGAGGCGGTCAAGCTCAAACCGAGCATGATTGAGGCGCGCAACAATCTGGGTTTGTCGCTGCTGGCGACGAGGAGTTATGACGCGGCTATCATCGAATTCCAGGAGGCGATCAAACTCGACGACCAGAGCGCTTCGGCGCATCTCAACCTCGGGCTGGCGCTCGCGCAGAAGGGCGACGTCGAGGGCGCGATCGCGACGTATCAAAAGCTGATCGGCTTCGCCCCCGATCAGGCGGGGGCGTATTATAACCTCGCGCTGGCCTACAAACGCAAAGACGATCTCGACGCGGCCGTTGAAACGTTGCGGAAACTCATAACAATGCAGCCTGATTTCGCCGACGCGCATTTCACTCTAGGCGAGATCTACGTCCGGCAGGGGAAATTCGATGAGGCGAAGCCGGAGTTGAGCGAGGCCGTCAGGTTGAAGCCGGATGACGCCGAAGCCCGCTACGCGCTCGGCAATTTGATGCAGCGCAAAGGAGAGACCGACGCCGCCATCGCCGAACTTCGAGCGGCGATCAAACTGGCGCCTGGCAATCCGGAATTTCATAACTCGCTGGGCGCGGCGCTGCGGCAGAAGGGCGAGGCCGACGCCGCCCGCGCCGAACTTCAAGAGGCGGCGCGTCTGATCAAAATCAAACAGGACCGCGAAGCCGCTCTCGCCGCCGTTAACGCCGGCGTCCAGCGGCTCAAAGAAGGCAAATTGGACGAGGCCATCGAACGGTTCGAGGCCGCTACCAAACTCGACCCCGAATCGGCCCAGGCCTGGCGTCAATTGGGCGCCGCGTTAAAAAAGAAAGGACAGATCGCGGCTTCGCAAGAGGCTCTGCGCAGAGCCGAAAAACTCGATCCGAGATTGAAGAAATAGTCAGATTGCAGAAGTGTTCGATTCGACGGGTGTGAGCAAAAGAGAACCACAAAAAGCACAAAGCAGAACACAAAAGGCGCAAATACTTTTTGAATTTGAGTCTCTCATTTCTAACCGCTTTGCGCCTTTTGTGTTCTGCTTTGTGCTTTTTGTGGAGAAACAGGGTTCGTCATGAATAGGCTTACTATCGCAATTCCTTATACCGAAGATAAACAGTTTGAAACCTTAGCCCGACAATTCATCGCTCATCAGCTCGTAGAAGAGGTCTTATGCCTGCGTCAGAGCGCGCCGCCGTCTTTGCCCCCTTCTTTGCTCAAGGATGTGAAGGCGGTCAACGTGGACGCGTTCTTTTCCGGCCCCGCGATCAACACACTGATCGAGGCGTGGCGGACGGATTACCTGCTGCTGATCCTGCCAGGAGGCCGTGTAGAGCTCGGCGCGCGCGCGCCGGAGAGATTCGTTCAGGTGGCGGACGACGCGGGCGCGGCCTTCGTCTACTCCGATTTCCGCCAACAGAGCGGCGCCGAGGTCGCGGGCCTGGGAGCGCAGGCATCCCTGCCTGCGGGCTCCCGAAGCGGGCAGGCAGGGATGCCTGCGCTCCCAGGCGAGGTCGCGGATCATCCGTTGATCGATTATCAGCTCGGCGCCATCCGCGACAACTTCGATTTCGGATCATTGGTTCTGCTCTCGCGCGAAGAGGTCGTGAAGGCCCTGCGCGATCACGGCGGAATCTCGCCAGACATTCGCTGGGGTGGGCTGTATGACTTGCGGCTCAAACTTTCGATCAACTCGACGATCTTTCGCATTCCCGAGCCGCTCTACACTCGGGTCGCGGCCGATCTGCGGGCGAGCGGCGAGAAGATTTTCGATTACGTCGACCCGCGAAAGCGCGACTACCAGATCGAAATGGAGAAGATCGCCACCGAGCATCTGGAGCGCATCGGCGCGCGGTTGGAGCCGAGCTTCGCCAACCCGCCCGAATCGCGCGAAGATTTCCCGGTCAAAGCCAGCGTCATCATCCCGGTGCGCAACCGCGTCAAAACAATAGCCGACGCGGCGCGCAGCGCGCTATCACAGAAGACCGACTTCCCGTTCAACGTCATCGTCGTCGACAACCATTCGACCGACGGCACGACCGATCTGCTCCGCAATCTCGCGGCTGATAATGGCAGGCTGATTCATATTGCGCCGGCGAGGACCGATTACGGGATCGGCGGGTGCTGGAACGAAGCGATCTACTCGCCGCATTGCGGACGCTACGCCGCGCAACTCGATTCGGACGACATCTATTCGAGCGAGAATACGCTGGCGCGGATCGTCGCCGAGTTCGATTCAGGAAAGTATGCGATGGTCATCGGCTCGTACACGATCGTCGATTTCGATCTGAACGAATTGCCTCCGGGGCTGATCGATCACCGCGAATGGACGCGCGAGAACGGGCGGAACAACGCGCTGCGCATCAACGGGCTTGGCGCGCCGCGCGCGTTCGACGTGACTGTGCTGCGCCGGATCGGGTTGCCGAACACCAGCTACGGCGAAGATTACGCTGTGACGCTGCGCGTCAGCCGCGAGTACGAGATCGGGCGGATCTACGATTCGCTCTATTTCGCGCGCCGCTGGTCGGACAACTCGGACAGCGCATTGCCGCTGGCGACGATGAACCGCTACGACGCCTACAAAGACAGGCTGCGGACGATTGAAATACTCGCTCGACAACGGTTAGTGGGACAGACTTTAGTCTGTCCATAGTATGAATTGAGGACGGACAGACTAAAGTCTGTCCCACTGAAGGCGCGACGCAATGAGCTGGAAGGAAAGAGTCATCGGCATTGAAGAGTTGCGGCCATATCTGCCGAACAAATCCGAGCCGGATTTTCGCGGCCTCGTCGAAGGGTTGGCCGAGCAGCAGTTGGCGACATGGCCGATGCTGCGCGACGCGGTGGCGGGACTGGCGCGCGTGGAATACAAGGGGCTTCGGGTGAGAGGCTCGGAAGTCCTTGCGCAGTTCAACCCGCAGAGGATCGTCAGCACGGGGGCGAAGGTTGACGCGGCGGCGATCAAACAACGCCCGTGCTTCCTGTGCGCGGAGAACCTGCCGCCGGAAGAGCGCGGAATAGCCTTCGGCGCGGATTTCGTCGCGCTCTACAACCCGTTTCCAGTTCTGCCGCGGCACCTGGTGATCACTTCGCGCCGCCACATCCCGCAAGCGATAGAGGGCAATTTCGGGACGCTGCTCGACCTGGCGCTGGACCTGGGCGGCGAGTTTTTCGTCGTTTACAACGGCGCGGCGTGTGGGGCTTCGGCGCCTGACCATCTGCACTTTCAGGCCTGCGAGGGCAAATCGCTGCCGATCATTCGTGAGGTCGAGACTTGGGAGAGACGGAGCCTGTCGAATGATTCCGGCGTCGAAACTTTTACGCTGAAAGATTACCGATTGAACGCGCTGATTACACGCGGCAATAATCGCGCCGCTTTGATTGAATGGTTCGACAGGGCGCTGCAGCGCCTGGCTGAAATCACTGGCGCGGAATCCGAGCCGATGATCAACCTGGTCGTGACGCGCGGCGGCGGCCGGTGGACTGTGATAGTTTTCCCTCGCGGCAAACATCGCCCCGACCGTTATTTCGCCGAGGGCGACGCGAAGCTGACTGTCAGCCCTGCGGCGATTGACCTCGCGGGCGTTCTGGTCGTGCCGCAGCCCGATCATTTCGCGAAGATCACGTCGCGGGATGCGGAAGAGATTTACGCCGAGGTGACGCTCAACAAAACAGTGTTTGATACCTGGTTGCGAAATGAATAGGACTTATAGGGCTCATAGGACCTATGGGACTTACGAGTCCCATAGGTCCTATGAGCCCTATAAGTCCTATTCATAAAGAGGAGGTTGGCGAATGATTATGGTTGATCACGAGCCGGTCGTTTCGGTCGGTTTGATGACCGGCGCGGAGAGCGCGGTTTTTGAGCTGAAGGGCTCATTTGTGAATTCCGCCGGCGAACGGCTGGACGGCGGAAGTTATCGAGCGAAGCCGTTCGACAACAGCGTTGAGATCGTGTCCGAAGGCGGCCTTCGCGGCCTTTCGGCTTTGGAACACCGTTTGACGCCCGATGAGCCGTCGGCTTCTTTTCTCGTCCGCGGCGTCACAATCGGCATTGATTTCCACTGGCAGCAAAAACAGGATCAAGAGTTTCAGGGGGCGTTGAGGATCAAGCTCGGGGCGGACGGGCGATTGACGGTCATCAACGAGGTTCCCGTTGAAGCGTATCTGACGGGCGTCATTTCGTCAGAGATGAGCGCGGACTCGCACCCCGAACTGCTCAAGGCGCATTCGGTCGTTTCGCGTAGTTGGCTCTTGGCGCAAATGGAGCCGTGGAAGAAGGAGCGGCGTAAACCTTCGTTCGCCCCGCAGACAATCGGCGGCGAGAAACGATTGATCCGCTGGTACGACCAGGAGAGCCACGCCGACTTCGACGTCTGCGCCGACGACCATTGCCAGCGCTATCAAGGCGTAACGAAAGTGACCTCGGCGGCGGTCTACGAGGCGATCCGCGCGACGTTCGGGCAGGTTCTTACTTTTGACGATGAGCTGTGCGACGCGCGTTATACAAAATCATGCGGCGGGATGACCGAGAGCTACGACGCGGCCTGGGAGGACGAGCGCTTTCCTTATCTGGCCGTCTCCTATGACGGCGAAGAGTTTCCCGCCGGATTCGATCTGCCTCTGAGCGACGAGGCCAACGCCGAGCGCTGGATTCGCAATTCGCCGCCCGCGTTCTGCAACACGACGGATACAGGCGTCCTCGGAAAGATTCTGCCAGATTTCAATCAGGAGACCACGGACTTTTACCGGTGGCGCGTGACGATAGCGCAGGACGAGTTGAGTGAGTTATTGCGCGCGAAGCTCGGCGTCTCGTTCGGCGCGGTTCATAAGCTCGAAGCCGTCGAGCGAGGCGCTTCGGGGCGCATCGTCCGGTTGCGCGTCGTGGGCGAGCGCGAACAAATGGTCATCGGCAAGGAGCTTGAAATCCGCCGCGCGCTCTCGCCGTCGCACCTTTACAGCTCGGCCTTCGTGGTCGAAAGCGAAGGAATGAACGGAGGCGCGCCCGCCGCGTTCACTCTGATCGGCGCCGGGTGGGGGCACGGCGTGGGGTTGTGCCAGATCGGCGCCGCGCTGATGGCGGAGCGGGGCTATGATTTCCGTCGCATTCTGGAACATTACTATCGCGGCTCGCGGCTTTACGGACTATACTCAGCGAATCAGTACCGCGAGCGGTAGCGGGCGGGCAGTGGAAGCCCGCCCGCTACCGCTCGCGGTACTAGTTCGGCGGCTACGAAATTACAAAAAGGCGTTAAAGAAGGCTCTCAAAGATGATCAAGGCGCATAAAATCAGGCTCAATCCGACATTGCCACAGGAAGCCTATTTCTATCGCGCTTCCGGCGTCGCCCGCTTCGCCTGGAACTGGGCCTTGGAAGAGTACAAGCGACGTAAAGCCGCCGGGCAAGAGATCGATTGGAATGAGATCAAGAAAGAGTTTCGCGCCAGGATAGAGACTGAATTCCCCTTTGTTCAAGAGGTGACGAAATGCGCCGCTGAAGTGGCGATCTCCGATCTCAGACAGGCGATCAATACCTACTACAAGACCAAACAAGCCAATCCGAAGTCGAGGATAAAATTTCCCGGTCCGCGCAAGCGGAGCAAGAAAATCGGCGGCTTCGGGTTGAATAACGATAAGTTTTCGGTCTCCGGTCATACGGTTTATGTTCCGAAACTCGGGGAAGTGAATATGGCCGAAGCTCTCCGGTTCGATGGCCGGATTCTGAATGGCCGGATTAAAGAACAAGCCGGGCGCTGGTATTTGACAATCACAGTTGAGATTGAGCCTGTGGCTCAGGCAGTAGCGAGACTGCCAAGAAGCGTCGGGATAGATTTCGGTTTATCCAGGTTTGCGACACTCAGCAATGGCGAGAAGAGCGAAACCCAAGCTCATTATCGGCAGGCTGAGGGCAAATTGAAGAGGCTTCAGCGGGGACTGGCTCGAAAGAAGAAGGGCTCGAACAATCGAAAGAAATGGAAGTTGAAGATTGCGCGAGCCCACGAACGGGTGGTGAATCTGAGGAACGACTTTCTTCATAAATTTACCGGTCAGGTATCGATGGCCTTCTCGATAGTGTGTGTCGAAGACCTGTGCCTAAAGGGATGGATTCATTTGGCGGGGAAATCGACGCACGATGCGGGGATTGGTCAGGCGATCAATCAACTCGAATACAAGACGAGAGAAGCCGGTGGGATATTGCAGAAAGTGGGACGATTCTTTCCGTCCTCGAAGCGGTGTCACGTGTGCGGACATAATTAAGGACGATCTTCAGTTATCAGATCGTGAATGGAAGTGTCCAGACTGTGGCGTCGAACATGAACGGGACGAAAACGGCGCGATCAATATCGAAATGGAAGGCGTGCGCCTTCTCGCCGGAAGTGGCTACATCGGCGTAACGCCTGTGGAGTTTGCGGCCTCTGGACTGAAGGCGACTTCAGTTTAAGTTGCGGACTGTGAAGCAGGAACTTTCCACGTTTTTCCACGAGAAAGATAGCAGTCATAGAATGACATATGACTTTTACACTCTTGTCCTGACCGACCGCCGGCGAATGCTGGCCGACGCCGGTTTCGCCCGCGACGATCTTCGCATATGGGCGCATCCTGACGGGAGGACGATCGGGGAAGGCGTCGCGGCGGCGTTGACCGACGAAGCCTTTCTGCGATTTCTGGATGTGGAAGCCGCGCCCGTTAATGAATCGACAGAGAGACAGAGAGAGGCGGAAAGACAAGGGGACAAGGGGATAAGGGGACAAGGGGAGTGATAGACAAGGAGAGTTTGATTTCCCTGTCTCTTCGTCTCCCACTCTCCTTGTCCCCTTGTCTCCTTGTCTCCCACTGGGGGAATCTCGATGAAAGTGACGGCGTTTATTCTGCTCCTGACTTGTTTGTTGTTGCTGTCGTCATCCGCGCAGAGCCAGCGGTTGCCGCAGCGGGCCGATTTCAGGTCTCGGAGAGATTCCGGCAATTCCCATCGGAAATTGGAGTACACGTTCGCGCGCCTCGAATACGAATCATACGGGTGGCGCGGAAGGTGGATGACCGATTACCCGAAGGCCGACGAGCAGTTCATCATGGGCCTGCGCAACTGGTGCCAGAGCAACCTGGCGATCTCTGACGACCCGGTTTCCTGCGCGCCAGACGACAAAGATCTCTTCAAATACCCGTTCGTTTACATCGTCGAGCCGGGCTACATGGAGCTTTCCACTGAAGACGCGGCGAACCTGCGTGAATACCTGACGCGGGGCGGCTTTCTGATGCTCGACGACTTCTGGGGCGAATACGAGTGGCGGAACGTGCAGGAGCAGATGCGCAAGATCTTTCCCGAGTATCCGATTCAGGAACTGCCGCTCAATCATCCGATCTTCCATTGTTATTTCGATATTGACGAAGTCGTTCAGGTCCCGAATGTCAATTACATTTATACCGGCGTCACTAGCGAAAAAGGCGGCTACGTCCCGCATTACGAAGGGATCACGGATGAGACCGGCCGCGTGATGGTCTTCATAGCCCGCAACGCTGACAACGGCGACGCCTGGGAGTGGATCGACGACCCGAGCTACCCGTTGAAATTCGGGCTGGCGGCTTACAAGCTCGGAATGAATCTGATCGTTTATGCGATGACGCACTGAATGACGAGGATCGAGGATCGAGGATCGAAGATCGCGTCATAGCGCACAAATTGATCTTCGATCCTCGATCCTCGATCCTCGATCCTCAATCCTCGATCCTCTGAGCTAGTCCTCCGGTCTGACGACGAATTTATAGCCGACGCGGTGAACAGTGACGATGTAGCGCGGGTCGCTTGGGGTGTCCTCGATTTTCTGGCGCAGCTTGGCGATATGCATGTCGACGGTTCGGGTGAGTGGGAAACTGCCGTAGCCCCAGACTGAATCGAGCAACTGATCGCGCGTGATCACCTCGCCGCGGTGTTCGATGAAGTATTTCAGGATGTTGAATTCCCGCGGAGACACTTCGACAGGCGCGCCGGCCTTCGCCACCTCGAACTTTTTGAAATTGATCGTGATCGAGCCGAAGCGGAACTCTTCGGGGGTTTCGCTGTGGCGGTGGGCGCGGCGCAACAGAGCTTCGACGCGCGCCATCAGCTCCATGAAGCTGAAAGGCTTCGTGACATAATCGTCCGCGCCGATCTTCAGCCCGACGACCTTGTCGATCTCCTGGCCGCGCGCGGTGAGCATGATGATCGGCGTGGAGGCGCCGGCGGCGCGAAGCTGTTTGCAGATGTCGAACCCGCTTATCTTAGGGAGCATCACGTCAAGGATGATCAGATCCAGGTCCTTCTCCGAAGCCAGGCGCAACCCGGCGTCGCCGTCGCGCGCGACCTGCACCGAATAGCCTTCATACTCGAAGCCGTCGCGCAGCGCCACGGCCATCGCCTGATCATCTTCGACAATTAAAACTTTTCCGCTCATCCGTTGTTCTCCTGGGGAAAGTTATGAATAGGACTTATAGGATATATGGGATTTTTATGTCCTATAAGTCTTATAAGTCCTATAAGCGCTATCCGTCCCATCCGTGACGCTATCAGGGGCGATTTTCATTCTTTCGCTCTGGTCGACCGGAAGGTGGACGGTGAACGCGCTGCCGCGGCCGGGTTCGCTCTCGACAGTGACTCGCCCGTGGTGGGCCTCGACGATGTGTTTGACGATTGACAGCCCGAGCCCGCTGCCCTTCACGTCATGCACCAGGCAGTTGCCGACGCGGTAGAACTTCTCGAAGACCTTCTCGCGCTCTTCGCTGGCGATGCCGACGCCGTAGTCAATCACCGAAATCGTGACCGCGTCGCCCTGTTCGGCGAGCTTGACCCCGATCGCTTTTGAGCCGCCCGAATATTTCACGGCGTTGTCCAAAAGGTTTATGAACGCCTGCGCGATGGCGTCCGGATCGATCACCACCTGCGGCAGCGGGAACGATGGCCTTTCCAGACTCACTGTGAAGCCATTCTGCTCCAGGACGACCTCGAAGGTCTTCAGCGTGTCTACGACCACGCCCTCGACTGCGGTCTGTTCGAAGTGATAGGTCTTCTGGCCCGATTCGATCTTCGAGAAGTCGAGGATGTTGTTGATCAACTGCGTAAGGCGGCGGCTTTCGGTCTCGATGTATTCGCCGTACTCATGTATCTTGTCCGGCTCCTTGACGCGTCCGAGCTTCAGAAACTCGCCGAAGACACGGATCGACGCCAGCGGCGTGCGCAGCTCGTGGGAAACGTTTGAGACGAAGTCTGCTTTCATTTGAGACAGTTTCATGGCGCGTGAAGCCGCGCGCAGCGCCATCGCGACGGCGCCGATGAGCGCCAGCGCCGTCAGGACGGCCAGCGACAGGTTGACGCTGAAGTATCTGCGGCTCCACTGCTCTTCCGTCATATGGCGCATGCGAATGCCCAGGAACCAATCCGTAAAAATGAACATCATCGGCCACCCGACCTCGTATTTCGGCCCCTCGAACGGTTGATTGGCGAAGATCAGCTTGTGATCGTTTTTCGAGTCGACGACGGTGACGATCACGTCCCGGTCTTCGTCGGGGAAGGCTTCTGGAAGGGACTCTCTGATCGCCGGCTCGAGGTAATCGTTGATGAATACGTTTTCGTTCAGAAACATCCCGGCCACGCCGACCACGCGCGATTTCTCGTCAATAATCGGCTTGACTATGATGCGGTTTTTCGGATCTCGTTCGTCGGCGGTCAGATGGATCGATTTCGGGATCGTGTTGGTCATGGTCATGGCGATCCAATTGGCCGCCGCCCCATGCGCGGCCGAAAATTCATCGGGGTTGACTGGGCTAAGCGAGCCGGAGACTGGATCGTAGAACCGGATCATCGCGTAATGGGGCACATCAAGGCCGGTAATGATCGCGGTGAAGAGCAGACGCGCGCCTTTGAACTGGTGTTGTCGGAAGTAGGCCGAGATTTGTTCGAGGTCCATCGCATTCTCTTTGTAATCCTTGTTCGGGTATTCCTGATGGAACGCGCCTGGAGGCACACCGAGCGTCTCTTCAGCCTTCTGCTCGTAATAGGTCGTGACCCGCTCGGCCACTTGGGAGAGATATCGGCGCATGAAGGCTCGCCGCGCAGTGGGCAATGTCGATTCCAGCTTCGACAGCGACCGGTATTGCAACCAGAAGCTCGCCAGAAGCGGGATCGCGACCGCGAGTAACCCCACCGTCAGCGCATGTCTGCGGAACGACTTCTTAAATCTCTGCATCCGTCTCACTCTCCAACCGAAGTATAACTTGACTAATCCCGTCGATAGACGACCTGAGAGCCTGGTTTTACAAATGATTTACAAGTTTTACTGGTTTTTACCGGCGCATGAAGACATTTACCAGGACTTGAGCGAAACTCCAAACTGGCCAGGAAGTCTCAAACGTAAGCGACTTCTCGATCCGACGCCGGAATCGGCCCTGGTATTAATCATATGTTCACACGCGACCCACACAGCAATATTCATATGGAGGAGGACATTAATGCCGAATGAAGCAGTGGACAGATTGTCCAACGACCAGTCGATCATATTTCCAAGCGGCTCGCAAACGCGCGCGGGAGCGGGCCCGGGAGCGCAGGCATCCTTGCCTGCGGATTCCCAGAGCGAGCAGGCAGGGATGCCTGCGCTCCCAGGGGAGCCCGCGCTCCCGGGTCCGCAACCTCGACCAGCTCTGACCCTGGTCAACGGCAATCGGGAGATCTCATATGAGAGTTACGAGTGTTTCATTGGCGTCAGCCCCAATGTCCACGACCTGAAAAAGTTCATCGGAGTCCATGCGTCGCAGACGCATCCGGTCTTACTAATCGGGGAACGCGGGCTGAGGCAGGAGCAGATCGCCCGCGTCCTGCATCAGGCCAGCGCGCAATGGGCGCAGCCGTTCTTCGCCGTCAACGCCCATGGACTCGGCGCTGAGGCTTTGCACAACATCCTCTTCGGCCCTCAGGGAATGGTCGAGACCGTCAAGCAGGGGACGATCTACATCAACGAATTGACCAGTCTGCCGCAGATTCTGCAACAACGTTTCGCCGTATACCTGGAGGAACAGCGGTGGCGCGGGCGCGACAGCCGCCAGCGGCTGATCTTCGCTTCGGAGTGGAACCCGGCAGACCGCAAGGCGGAAAATCGAATAGCTTACGGGCTGGTCGAGATGCTGCGCCAGTTCAGCTTCACTATCAAACCGCTGCGCGAGCGGAGCGAAGACATCCCCTATATCGCTAGGCATATGCTCTCCCGCATAGCCCAGAAACTGGGCAAAAGCGCTCACGGGATCACCGCCGAAGCCCTCGCCGCAGTGACGGAATACAACTGGGAGGGTAACCTCGACGAGCTTGAGTCGGTGCTCGAGAGCGCGATCAGTTGTTTGCCGCCTCAGCAAATCGACGAATCGGTCTTGCCCTCGCGCATCCGCTACGCGCATCTCAAATCAATCCCCCCGGACGGCATCGACCTGCCGCAGATCGTCGACGATTTCGAGCGCAGCCTGATCGCCACCGCCCTGGATCAGAGCGACGGCAGCCAGACCAAGGCGTCGAAGCTTCTCGGACTGCGCGTGCAGACGCTGAATATGAAGCTCAAACGCTACGCCGATCAGCAGCGCCCCCTCTTGTAATCGTGGCGTAAATCAAGGAGGCCGCAGCTCCCGCCCGGGAGCGTCGCAGTGTTTCGCAGGAGATCACGGTCAGGCAAGCTGGTTTTGTTTGCCCGCTGCGGCGCTCCCGGGCGTGGGCTGCGATACAGTACGGGGAGCGTGAGCCATTAGTTATCCCACAAGTCTTTGCGCCGGAGATGTTCATTCGCATAGCGCACCACCTGGGATGAAAAAAATTGAGTCCCTCCCAGCGTGTGAGTAGCCAAGGCGGGTCAATTCGTGGCTTCTATGACTCGTAACC
>WNFU01000798.1_pt1 | contig 47169 bp, 43 predicted proteins | sample 5400121 | NCBI WGS metagenome assembly WNFU01 (sample SAMN13153360, study PRJNA577476) | soil metagenome | isolation source: 100 cm soil or saprolite under grassland replicate 1 | place: USA:California | collected 2016-06-15 | reverse complement strand
TCGACCCGATGGGGCAGCGCCGGCTGCAGGTGCAGGTGCCGGAGGTCTTCGGCGATAGGCCGGTGTGGGCGGCCGCGTCGCTGCCGGTCGGCGCGGAGGACCCGCTGCCCGCCGTCGGCGAGGCCGTCTGGGTGTCCTTCGAGCACGGGGACACCGACTACCCGGTGTGGGAGCGCGCCATGGCCGGCCAGGGGCGCGCCATGGCGAACCGCGGTTACCTCGGCAAGTACCACGGCGTCGTGACGGACACCGACGATCCGCTGTACCAGCGGCGGCTGCTGGTCAGCGTGCCCGAGGTCGACCCGACTCCGGTCTGGGCGGTCCCCGGCGAGGATGTCCTCGACGGCGCCGAGCTGCCGGCGCTGGGGTCCGGCGTCTGGGTCGAGTACGAGGACGGCGACCCGGGTCTACCCCGCTGGGCCGGCCTGGCCTGAACTGACCGGCCGGTCACGGCGCAACACGCCGCGCCACGATCGCGCGGGTCACTCGGCCAGCGCCGGCACCGGCCGCCCCCGTTGCACCGTCTCGCCCAGATCCCGCATCCGCAGCAGCCCGGACGGGTGCAGCACCTCGCGGATACCGGCGGTGTGGGTGAGGAGATGACGGATCGTCGCCGGCCGGAGCCGCATCCGCCGCGGTCAGCCCGGGTCCGCGTTGATGAACTCCTCGATGGCGGCCATGACTTCGGCGGGCCGCTCCTCGTGCGGATTATGGCCGGCGCGCTCGATGATCTGCAGGCGGCCGTTGGCTAGACCGACCGCAAGTGCAACCTGATGCTCCGGCGGAAACAGGAAGTCGTCGCGACCCGCGAGCACCAGCGTCGGCACCTTGATCTCGCCGAGCCGATCCATGACCGTCCAGTCCCTGAGCAGCTCGCGGCCGGCGAAGATGAGCGCCTCCGGCCGCATCTTCGTGCGCCACTCGCCCCGGAGCAACTGACGCGATATCCGCAGGATGCTCGGGTCGTGGTAGTACGCGCTTCCCGCACCCGGACACGCGGGCGGGGGTCAAGCCGGCCTACGACGCCGAGTTCTCCACTCAGGCCGCGGTCGACGCGGTCGTCCGGTCGGCGAACCGCACCCTGGTCCTGGTCTCCACCGGGCGAGGCGTCCCGGGCGGCGTGGTCAGATCGGCGCGCCGGTGTGCGGTCGAGATCACCAGCGGCTGAAGCTGAACTTCACGGTCATGCCGTCACCGGCAAGTCGGCTGCGGCGGCGCCGCAACCACCGCCGCGGGCGCCCGTTGGGTTCTGCTGCGTTCTGCCGCGGAGCGAGACGGTGGGTGGGAAGATCTGGTTGCAGGGGGGGCTGGGCTTCGGTGTTTTGGGGCGTGGCGATCTGGTGTCCCGCGGCCAGGTGGGCGGGCGGGGGGCTGGCGCCGGTGCGCTGTCCCTTCGGGCAGCGGGTGTGCCCGGGTTTGTGGTATCGGTCCGCGTTCGGGCCGATCTTGTTGCGGGTGGCATGGGGGCCGCCCGCAGGTCGCGGGAGGACCGGCGATGGTCGTCTATGTCATGGGGCACGGTTGGCACGACTCGAGCCAGCCGTCGGTGCAGGTGCCACCGGGGTTGACCGTCAGCTTCCTGGCGGACTTCGACCTCGCGGCGGTGGAACACATGCAGTACGCACAGCTGGTCGTCGGCAGCGTCGCAGCGGCGCAGGCGTACCAGGCCGGGGACCCCATCCCCAACTACCAGTTCAGCCCGCTGGACGACGCCTGGATCGCCCGGGCGACGCAGCTGAACGTGCATGACCTGGCGCTGTGGTTCATCGGACCGGAATTCCCGGTGACCGCGCTGTGCACCGGCACCGGGCCGGACTGCGCCACCGGGCAGCACACGCCGGGGTGCGGGCTGTTCGGCTGGGCGCAGGCCCTGGGGGTGGACCACTTGCACATGCTGTCGTGCCGGGTGGACACCCAGACGCCGCCGCCCCGGCCCGACGACCGGGTGCTGCACCTGGCCAGCGGTGACGACCCCAGCTTCGATCGGGAGCTGTTCGACTGGACCTCCCGGTTCATCACCCTGGACTTCGCCGCCCAGCGCCGGGAGTGGGAGGCGCTGCCGTACCAGCAGCAGGTGTACCTGACCGGCGACGCCGAGGTGCGAGACTGGTCGGAGGTCTACCAGGCGCGGCTGGAGTACGAGCGCTGCGGCGGCGACCCGGCCGCCTTCGCGGAGTACTACCGTCCGCTGGACGCGGCGATCAAGGAGCGGCTGCTGCGGGAGTTTCCCGAGATGGCGGCCACCGTGCTCGCCGCCGGTCCAGCGCTGTCCGCCCAGGAGTGGCAGGACGCCGAGACGTTCCTGGCCATGCCGCCCGGCCAGCAGCAGGACGACCACTGGCGGGGGCTGCCGGCCGCCGAGCGCGAGCGGATGCTCGGCATGCCGGAGGTCAACGACTGGGCGCAGGCCCTCGCCGCCCGCGAGTACCTCGGCTACGGCATCACCCACGAGGTCTTCCGCGGCTACTGCGCCAAGCTCAGGCCGGGCGCGCTGGCCGTGCTGACCAGGTACCCGGCCGCCGAGCAGATCCTCTGGCCGGCCACCAGCTGAGCCGGCCACGATGGCCGGGCAGGACACCTCCGTGCGCGGAGCATCGAGCGCCGGGTGCGAGGATCGGGCTGTGCGGGCACAGCAGTTCACGGTGACGGTCCGGGCGGGTAGCCGGGGGCGGGTAGTGGTGCCGGTCCCCTTCGACCCGGACCAGGTCTGGCGTCCGAAGCCCTGCCATCACATCAGCGGCACTGTCAACGGCATGCGGGTCCGCGCGAGGATCGAAGCGGACGCCGGAGGTTGGAGTTTCAGCGTCGGGCCGGCCCGGCTGCGGGGGTGCCGGATCGCCGTGGGGGACACGGTCGCGGTTGTCGTGGAGCCGGAGGGCCCGCAGCGCGAAGACCTCGCCAGCGACCTCGCGGATGCGCTGGAGGCAAACCCGCAGGCCGCGATGTTCTTCGATGCCCTGGCCCAGTTCTACCGGCGGGCCTACCTGCGCTGGATCGACGGCGCCACCCGTCGGCCCGACCTACGCGCCGCACGCATCACCGAGATGGTCGATCTGCTGGCGGCCGGCGTCAAGCAGCGGCCGAAGCCGCCGAACTGACCCATCAGCAGACCACGTGCTGATCTGCCGCGCAGAGCGCGGCCACGCTCACCTGCCGCTGGTCGGCATAGGCATACCGTTGCGCGCTCATGCCCAGTCACCGCAGTTCTCCCCAGGCCGTGCAACCGGACATCGCAGCATCGCGGGACGGCCCAGGGACCGACGCGTGTCACTGCGACGGACTCGATGGCGTGACGCGGCGACCTGCCACGGAATGCCCAGCCCATGACGACGTCAACTGTGCCACTGCCCACCTGCACGTAACAGCGTCGTGGCCCCATGCCGGTCGCCAGGCCGAGCGGCACGAACCATCGGCTGAAGTGGATCGGCATGCGCATGCCGCTGTCCGCGGGCGTTGGGCCGGGAGCGGCAGCGCCGCCGGCAGGACCGCCCTCGCACAACGCGTCCGCCACCGTTGCCGCAACGGCAACGCGTCCGGCTTCGACCGCCACGCCGAGTCCGGCTCCGATGCCGATGAGCCCGCTGGCCCAAGGGCTGAACGCCCGGACACCTGTCGCCTGTTGTCGCTGGCTCACTTGCTGGTGGGACCGAGCCGCGACCGGGTCAGCCCAGAATCCCACTGACCCGGTCGGGCCGGGGCAGGACGCCGCCGGCGCGGGCCTCGTCGTAGCGGCGCAGCACCAGCCGGGCCACCGCGTCGTGGTCGCCGAGCGGCGCGCCGATCAGGTCGGCGGGGGCGGCGGCGACCGCGTCGGCGAACCGGCCGGGCGCCAGCAGGTAGGACGCGACCGCGATCCGCCGGCCCGGGTACCGGGCGCGCAGCGCGGTCACCGTCGCCGGCACCCCGGGCCGCGCGGTGGCCACGAACGCCGGCAGCACGGGCGATCCGGCGGCCACGGCGAGCAGTTGGCCGGTGGCGTGTGCGGCGGCCACCGACTCCGGTTCGGCCGACCCGGCGCCGGCCAGCACGACCGGCTCGCCGGGCTGCCAGCCGGCCTCGGCCAGCCGGCCGAGCAGGGCGCGCACCAGCAACGGGTGCGGGCCGAGCGCCGGCGCGACCGGGAGCCCGGCCGGCACCCGGCCGCGGATGTCCATCCTGGTGTGGTAGCCGGCGCCGAGCAGCAGCGGCACCACCACGGCGGCTCGGCCGGCCAGCCCGTCCAGCGCCTCCGGCAGCAGTGGCGTGGACAGCTCGACGTACCCCGTCCGGAGCGGCAGCTCGGGTCGCAGCTCGGCCACCCGGCGCAGCAGGCCGTCCACAGTGGACGGACATTGCGGGTTGCGGCTGCCGTGCGCGACCGCCAGCAGCACCGGGTACCGGTGCCTCACCGCGCCGCGCCCGGCGTGCCGGCCGGCGCCAGCCGGTAACCGCGCTTGACCACGGTCTGCACGATCGCGCCATCGCCGAGCGCGGCCCGCAGCCGGGCTACCGCCACCTCGACGGCGTGGTCGTCGGCGGTGGATCCGGCGCACACCGCACGGCGCAGCTCCTCCCGGGACAGCACCCGGTCCGGGGTGCCGGCCAGCGCCCGCAGCACCGCCATCGGGGCCGGCGGGACCGGCACCAGCGCGTCGTCCAGCAGCACCGCGTGGCCGCGCACCACCAGCGAGCGGCCGGCCGCCCGGGCGTGCACCGCCCGGTCCGGCAGCGCCGCGGTGATGGCCCTGGCCAGGCTGCCGATCCGGCCGCGGTCCGGTTGCAGGGTCGGCACGCCGAGCGACTCCAGCGGATCGGCGCACACCGGGCCGACGCAGGCGGCGAGCACCGGACCGCGCAGCGCGGCCAGCATCGGCTCCAGCCGGCCGGCCTGCTGGGCCGCGGCCACCAGGTTGGCCGCCGCCGGCGCGCTGGTGAACGCCACCGCATCCACGAGTTGGGCGGCCACCTGCTCGACCAGCCGGTGCAGTGGTTCGGGGTCGGCCGGCGGCAGCCACCGGTACACCGGCACCTCCACCACGGCGGCGCCGGCCGCCCGCAGCGCCTGGCACAGCTCCGGCAGCGGCCCGCCGTGCAACTGCACCGCGATCCGCCGGCCGGACAGGTCTTGCCCGGTCAGGTACAGGCGCACCTCCTCGACCGTCTCGGTGCCGGCCGCCCAGCTCTCCGCCAGGCCGGCCGCGCGCACCGCGCCGGTCGCCTTCGGGCCGCGGGTGAGTAGCCGGGCGCCGGCCAGCCGGGCCAGCAGCGGCTCGGCCAGGTCCCAGCTCCGGGCCGCCTCCAGCCAGGACCGGAAGCCGATCCCGGTGGTCACCACCACGTCGTGTACCGGCTCCGCCACGCAGGCCCGGGTGGCGGCCAGCAGGCCTGCGTCGTCGGCCAGCGGGACGATGCGCACCGCCGGAACGCTGACCACCCGGGCGCCGCGTCGTTCCAGCAGCGCGGCCAACTCCTCCCGGCGGCGGTCGGCGGTGATCGCCACGGTGTAGCCGGCCAGCGGTCCGGTCGGCCCCGAGCCGGTCTCCTTGCCGGTCGCGCGCTCGCCGGTCCCGTCGCTGGTACCCGGCTCAGCGACCCGGCGATGCCCGCTAGCTGTCGCCTCGCGGGTCACGGCGGTGCCACCTCGATCCGGCCGCGCCGCACCCGCACCGGGTACACCGGCAGCCGCACCGACCCGTCGTCGAGCGAGGCGCCGGTGCGCAGGTCGAAGGCATGCTTGAACAGCGGCGACACCACGATCGGCGCGTCGCCGCGGGTGCCGACGATGCCGCGCGAGATCACGAACGCCCCGCCGAACGGGTCGTAGTTGCCGACAGCGCGCACCGAGCCGTCCCAGAGCCGGAACAGCGCCACCTGCCGCCCGCCGACCAGCGCGCACCCGCCGCGCTCGGGGGTCAGGTCGTCGTACCCGCACACGTCCGTCCACTGTGGACCAGGGAGGGGCGGACCGGGAACGGGCAGGGCGGTCATCGGGTCACCACCGGGAGCGTCGGGCCGGCCACCATGACCTTCTGCGCGCCGGGGGCCGGCCGGATCTGGCCCCGTTCGCGGGCGAAGGTGACGCCCGGATCGGGCTGATCCGGCGCGTTCACGAACGATACGAACCTCCGCAGCTTGTCCGGGTCCGCCAGGGTGGCCCGCCACTCGTCGCGGTAGGAGTCCACATGCCGGGCCATTGCGGCGTCCAGGTCGGCGCCGATGCCGAGGGCGTCGTCGACGACAACCCGGCGCAGGTAGTCCAGCCCGCCGTCCAGCGCCTCCAGCCACGGTGCCGTCCGTTGCAGCCGGTCGGCGGTGCGGACGTAGAACATCAGGAACCGGTCGACGTACCGGACCAGCGTGTCGGTGTCCAGGTCGGAGGCGAACAGGTCGGCGTGCCGCGGCCGGAAGCCGCCGTTGCCGCCGACGTACAGCGCCCAGCCCTGGTCGGTTGCGATCACCCCGACGTCCTTGCTCTGCGCCTCGGCGCACTCCCGGGCGCAGCCGGACACCGCCAGCTTGATCTTGTGCGGGGCCCGCAGCCCGCGGTACCGCAGTTCCAGCGCGATTGCCAGCCCGACCGAGTCCTGCACGCCGTACCGGCACCAGGTGGAGCCGACGCAGGACTTCACCGTGCGTACCGCCTTGCCGTAGGCGTGCCCGGACTCGAACCCGGCGTCCACCAGCCGGCGCCAGATCAGCGGCAACTGTTCCACCCGGGCACCGAACAGGTCGATCCGCTGTCCGCCGGTGATCTTCGTGTACAGGTCGAAGTCGCGGGCCACCTGACCGATCGCGATCAGCTTGTCCGGGGTGATCTCGCCACCGGGCACCCTGGGCACCACCGAGTACGAGCCGTCCTTCTGCATGTTGGCCAGGAAGTGGTCGTTGGTGTCCTGGAGCGCCGCCCGTTCGCCGTCCAGCACGTGCTCGCCGGTGTTCAGGCTGGCCAGGATGGAGGCAACCGTCGGCTTGCAGATGTCGCAGCCGTGGCCGGTGCCGTGGCCGGCGACCAGTTCGGAGAACGTGCCGATGCCGGTCACCCGGACGATGTCGAACAGTTCGGCCCGGGTGTGCGGAAAGTGCTCGCACAGCGCGCGGCTCACCGCGACGCCGGCCTCGGCCAGCAGCGTCTTCAGCATCGGTACGCAGCTTCCGCAGCCGGTGCCGGCCCGGGTGCACGCCTTGACCCCGGGCACGTCGACCAGCCCGTGCTCCCCCACCGCGGCGATGATCTGGCCCTTGGTCACCGCGTGGCAGGTGCACACCTGGGCCGCGTCGGGCAGCGCAACCGGCGTCCCGGGATCGCCCGGGAAGAGCAGATCCTCCGGGGTGGCCGGCAGGCTGGTGCCGACCAGGCCGCGCAGCGCGAGGTACGCCGAGGCATCGCCGACCAGCATCCCGCCGAGCAGCGTCCGGGCGTCGTCGCTGACCACCAGCTTCTTGTAGACCGCGCGCACCGGGTCGGCGTACACCACCTGCAGCGCGCCGGCCGACGAGCCGTGCGCGTCGCCGAAGCTGGCCACCTCCACGCCGAGCACCTTCAGCGTGGTCGAGGTGTCCGGAGTGGACAGTTCTGCGGAGCCGCCGGCCAGCCGGTCGGCGACCACCTCGGCCATCGCGTAGCCGGGCGCAACCAGGCCGTAGCAGCGGCCGAGCACCGCCGCGCACTCGCCGACCGCCCAGATGTCCGGGTCCGCGGTGCGGCAGGCCGCGTCGACCAGCACCCCGCCGCGCTCGCCGGTGGGCAGACCGGCCGCCCGGGCCAGCTCGTCCCGCGGCCGGATCCCGGCGGAGAACACCAGCAGGTCGGCGTCCACCGGGTCGCGGCCGGCCAGGTGCAGCCGCACGCCGGCCGCCGCGCTCGGTCCGGCCGCCGGCTCGATCCGCTCGGTGCGGGCGTCCAGGTGCAGGTGTACGCCGAGCCCGGCCACCCGCTGCCGCAGCGCCTCGCCGCCGCCGTCGTCCACCTGCGCCGGCATCAGCCGCGGCGCCAGTTCGACCACGTGTGTGGACAGGCCGAGGTTGCGCAGCGCGGTGGCCGCCTCCAGGCCGAGCAGCCCGCCGCCGACCACCACGCCGGTGCGGGCGCCCGCGGCGGCGGCCCGGATGGCGTCCAGGTCGTCCAGCGTCCGGTAGACGAAGCAGCGGGGGGAGCCGGCGCCCGGCACCGGCGGCACGAACGGCGCCGACCCGGTGGCCAGCACCAGCGCGTCGTACCGCAGTACACGGCCGGTCGCGGTGTGGACAGTCCGGTGTGGACGGTCGATGGCGGTGGCTTGCTCGGCCAGCAGCAGCGTGCGGTCCGGCCCGCCGTAGCAGCCGTCCGGCACCAGCGACAGGTCGGCCGCCGACCGGCCGGCCAGGTAGTCCGACAGGTGCACCCGGTCGTACGCCGGCCGCGGCTCCTCGGCCACCACGGTCACCCGCCAGGAGCTGCCGGCCACCAGTTCGGCCAGCCGCTGGCCGACCATGCCGTTGCCGACGATCACCAGGGTCCTGGCCATCCTGACCTCCCTCACGCCGTCACCGACGCCGGTTCGCGCCCGTGCGCGGACAGCCCGCGGACCAGCGCGGCGACGGTGTCCGCGCAGCCGCCGCAGCCGGTGGTGGCCCGGGTGCGGTCGGCCACCTCGGTCACCGACCGGGCGCCGGCCAGCACGCAGGCGGCGATGGCACCCTTGCTCACCGCGTTGCACCGGCAGACGGTGGCCCGGTCCGGCAGCCCGGCCGGGTCGGCCGCCGCGGCATCCACCGCCGCACCATCCGCAACCGCGGGGAACAGCAGGCCGAGCCGGTCCGGCGGCACCGGCGCGCCCCGGTCGTAGAGCCGGGTCAGCAGGCCGACGTTGGACACGTCGCCTAGCAGGATGGCGCCGGCCAGCCGGCCGTCCCGGATCACCAGCTTCTTGTACGTGCCGCGGGCCGGGTCGGCGAAGTGCACCACCTCCGCCCCGTCGCCGTCCTCGTCGTGCGCGCCGGCCTCGCCCATCGCGGCCAGCTCGACGTCGGCCGCCTTCAGCCGGGTGACCAGCGTCGACCCGGCGTACCGGACGGCCGGGTCGGCGCCGCTGATCCGGGCCGCCGCCACCGCCGCCTGCTCCCAGGCCGGGGCGACCAGCCCGTAGGTCCGGCCGGCGTGCTCGGCGCACTCCCCCACGGCGTACACCCGCGGGTCGGTGACCGAGCGCATCGCGTCGTCCACCACGATGCCGCGCCGCACCCGCAGCCCGGTGGCGCGGGCCAGCCCGGTGCTCGGCCGCACCCCGCAGGCCACCACCAGCAGGTCCCCGGCCAGCTCCCGCCCACCGGCCAGCAGCAGCCCGCGGAATTCCCCGGAGCCCAGCACCCGCACGGTCCGCGTGTCCAGGAAGGCCCGCACCCCGAGGCCGGCGAAGATCCGGGCCAGCATCCGCCCGGCCGCCGGGTCGAGCTGCCGCTCCATCAGGAACGGCCCGGCGTGCACCACGGTCACGTCCACGCCGCGGCCGGCCAGCCCGCGGGCGGCCTCCAGCCCGAGCAGGCCGCCGCCCAGCACGATCGCCCGCCGGGCGCCGCGGGCCAGGATCCGCCGGCAGTCGTCCAGGGTGCGGAACACCGCCACGCCGGGCAGGTCGGGTCGCAGCCCATCGACCGGCGGCAGCACCGGGTCGCTGCCGGTGGCAAGCACCAGCGCGCCGTACCGCAGCTCGGCGCCGTCGGCGGCCAGCACCAGGCGGCGCCGCCGGTCGATCGCCACCGCCGGCACGCCGGCCCGGACGTCCACATCGGACGGTCCGCCGAGCGCGATGTCCCCGACGGTGGCCCGCCCGGCCAGCACCGCGGACAGCAGCACCCGGTTGTACGGCGGGTGCGGCTCGGCGCCCAGCACGGTGATCCGGGCGGCGCCGTCCCTGGCCCGGATGTCCTCCACCACCCGGGCGCCGGCCATCCCGTGCCCGACCACCACGACGTCGCCCGGCGGTCTCAATGCTCGGCTCCGCGTTCGTTCCGCTCCTCGGGCCCGCTCAGCGGTCACCGGCGGCACCCCCGCCGCAGGCTGCCTGCCCGGCGGCCGGCCGGCGCGCCGGCTCGACCCGGACCGCGCACACCTTGAACTCCGGCATCCGGGAGATCGGGTCCAGCGCCGGGTTCGTCAGGTCGTTCACCCCGGGGAAGTGGAACGGCACGAACACGGTGTCCAGCCGGATCGAGTCGGTCAACCGGGCCGGCGCGGTGATGCTGCCGCGCCGGCTGGTCACCCGCATCGGCTCGCCGTCGGCCACCCGCAGGCTGGCGGCCAACTGCGGGTGCATCTCGACGTAGGGCCCGGGCACCGCGGCGGCCAGGGCCGGGATCCGTCGGGTCTGCGCGCCGCTCTGGTAGTGCGCCAGCACCCGGCCGGTGGTCAGGTACACCGGGTACAGCTCGCACAGGTCCTCGGCGACCGGCCGGTGCCGCACCGGTACCAACCGGGCCCTCCCGTCCGGGGTACCGAACCGGTCCAGGAACATCCGCGGTGTCGGCCGGCCCGGCTCGTCGGAGCCCGGGCGCGGCGCCGGGCACGGCCAGAACGCCTCGTCCGCGGCGGCCAGCCGCCGGTAGTCGAACCCGGAGTAGTCGGCCACCCCGCCGGCCGAGGCGCGCCGTAACTCGGCGAAGACCTCTTCCGGGACGGCCGGGAAGCCGCGGACGTGGCCGAGCCTGGCGGCCAGCGCGGACAGGATGGCCAGGTCGGTGCGCACCCCGGCCGGCGGCGGCACGGCCCGCCGGCGGCGGATCACCCGGCCCTCCAGGTTGGTCATGGTGCCGTCCTCCTCGGCCCACTGCGCGGTGGGCAGCACCACGTCGGCGTACTCGCAGGTCTCCGACCGGACGAAGTCGGCCACCACCAGGAAGTCCACCTCGGACAGTCGCGTCCGGACGGTCACGGAGCGCGGCGCGGACACCGCCGGGTTGCTGCCGAACACCAGCAGCGCCCGCGGCCCGTCCTCGGTGCCGAGGGAGTCCAGGAGCTCGTACGCCGACGGCCCCGGGCCGGGCAGGTCCTCCGCCGGCACGCCCCACACCGCGGCCAGGTGCGCGCGGGCGGCCGGGTCGTCGATCCGGCGGTACCCGGGCAACTGGTCGGCCTTCTGCCCGTGCTCGCGGCCGCCCTGCCCGTTGCCCTGCCCGGTCAGGCAGCCGTACCCGGAACCCACCCGGCCGGGCAGCCCCAGTGCCAACGCCAGGTTGACGAACGCCGTCGCGGTGTCGGTGCCCTTGGCGTGCTGCTCGGCGCCCCGCCCGGTGAGCACGTAGCCGCGGCGGGCGGTCCCCAGCAGTTCGGCCGCCCGGCGCAACACCGGGGTGGGCACGCCGGTGATCCGCTCCACCCGCTCCGGCCAGTACCCGGCAACCGCCGCGCGCACCCGCGGCCAGCCGGTGGTGCGCGCGGCGACGTACCCGGTGTCGACGTAGCCCTCCCGGATGGCCAGGTGCAGCAGGCCGTTGGCCAGCGCCAGGTCGGTGCCCGGGGTGAGCTGCAGGTGCAGGTCAGCCAGCCGGGCGGTGGCGGTGCGCCGCGGGTCGGCCACCAGCAGCAGCCCGCCCCGCTCGCGCAGCCGGACGAGGTGCCGGATCAGCGGCGGCATGGTCTCGGCCGGGTTGCCGCCGGCCAGCAGCACCGCGTCCGCCCCGGCCAGGTCGGGCAGCGGGAACGGCAGCCCGCGGTCCACCCCGAACGCACGCAGCCCCGCGGCGGCCGCCGACGACATGCAGAACCGGCCGTTGTAGTCCACCGTGGCGGTGCGCAGCGCCACCCGGGCGAACTTGCCGAGCAGGTACGCCTTCTCGTTGGTCAGCCCGCCGCCGCCGAACACCGCGACGGCGTCCCGGCCGTGCGCCCGCTGGATCCGGACCAGCTCGGCGGCCACCCGATCCAGCGCGGCGGTCCAGGACACCGGCAGCAGTGGTGCGCCCTTGCCGGCGCGCATCAGCGGCGTGCGCAGCCGGTCCGGGGTGTCCAGCAGTTCAGCCGCGGTCCAGCCCTTCTGGCACAGCCCGCCGGCGTTGGTCGGGAAGTCCCGCGGCTGCACCGTGAGCCGCGGCCCGGACCGGCCCGCGCCGGCGCCGTCGGGGCCGGCCGCCTCCACCAGCGTCATGCCGCACTGCAGCGCGCAGTACGGGCAGTGGGTGTCGGTCCGCATGCCTCGTTCCCTCCGGGAGAGCGTAGGGACAGCGCGTGCCGGTCCGTATACCTCGATCCTTCGGCCCGCTGTTTCGCCGCGCGCAACGACCCTGTTACGACCGGGATAAATGGGCCGCACGGTGCACCGACCCGGCAGTGCGGTGTTTCCGGAACGCTCAGACGCGGGCGGCGTCCACCTGCCGGACGCCGGCCGCGTCCATCTGCCGGGCGCCGGCGGTGGCCAGGCTCGGCGCCGCCCGGACCAGCGCCCGCCGCCGCAGGTAGCAGAACCAGGTGACCCCGGCGCAGACCGCGTAGAAGGCCATGAACCCAATGAACGCCGGATCCAGCGAGCGCGGGTCGAACGCGGCGGTCCCGCGCGGCGAGGAGATGCCGAGGCTGATCGGGATCAGGAAGCCGCCGAGCGCGCCCACCGCCCCGGCGATGCCCAGCGCCGCGGCGGCGTCCCGGCGACCCGCGGCCAGCGCGGCCTGCGGGTCCGCGCCATCGCTGTCCGCGACCCGCTGTGCGTCGGAGCGGAAGATGGCCGGGATCATCCGGTACGTCGAGCCGTTGCCGACGCCGGTGGTCACGAACATGGCGAGGAACGCGGCCAGGTAGCTCGGCCAGCTACGGGCGTGCACCGAGGCGATCACCCACGGGATGCACGCTCCCTGGACCGCGAACACCGCCACGGTCACCCGGGCGCCGCCCACCCGGTCGGCCAGAGCGCCGCCGAACGGGCGGGACAGCGAGCCGACCAGCGGCCCGAGGAAGGCGAAGCTGGCCGCGCTGACGGCCGGGAACGTCTTGGTGATCAGCAGCGGGAACGCCGCCGAGAACCCGATGAACGACCCGAAGGTGCCTACGTACAGGAACGACATCACCCAGGTGTGCCGCCGGCGCAGCACCGGCCGCTGCTCGGCGAACGTCGCACTGCTGACCGAGAGGTTGTCCATGTACCGCCAGGCCAGCACCGCGGCCAGCACGATCGGCAGCACGTACACCAGGCCGGCGTTCTGCAGGTACATCCGGGGTTTCTGGGCGGCGCCGACGATCCCCACGGTGACCACCCACGGCACCAGCCGCTGCACCACCGCGACACCCAGGTTGCCGCCCGCGGCGTTCAGCCCCAGCGCCAGGCCCTTGCGGTCCTCGGGGTAGAAGAACGAGATGTTGGCCATGCTGGAGGCGAAGTTGCCGCCGCCCAGCCCGGCCACCGCGGCGATCAGCAGGAACACCCCGTACGGCGTGCCCGGGTGGCTGACCGCGACGGCCAACAACAGCACCGGCACCAGCAGGATCACCGCCGAGAAGACCGTCCAGTTCCGCCCGCCGAACCTCGCCACCGCGAAGGTGTACGGCAGCCGCAGCAGCGAGCCGACCAGGTTCGGCACCGCGACCAGCCAGAACAGTTGCGCGATGCCGAAGTGGAAGCCGGCCTTGTTCAGGCTGACCGCGACCGTGCTCCACAGCAGCCACACCGAGAACCCGAGGTGCTCGGCGAATATCGAGAAGACCAGGTTGCGGGTTGCTGTCCGCCGCCCGGTGCGCTCCCAGAACCCCTTGTCCTCCGGACGCCAGTCCGCGATCCAGCGTGCCATCGGGCACCACCTCCGCGCCGGACACTAGGTAGCCGGCGTTTCGGCGGCGGTAACCCCGGTGTTGCGCGGCTGGAACGTCGTGCTCACCGGCCCGCGGTACGGCGGAGAGGTCCGACCCCGGGCAGCCACCGGTCACGCCGCCACCGGCAGCGCCCACCGCGGCACCGTTCCTCCGCTTCGTTCCCGTCCTCTCGGGGCGGCCGGCCGCGCCTTCCGGGTGCCGAGGTCAGTCGCCGAAGAGCGGGAACGAGCCGCCTCCCGCAGCTGGCGCCAGCCGCTCGAACCGTTCGAACGGAAGGTGGTGGAGGGTTCTGCATCTGCTGGGGTCGTCCCCAAGGTGCACGAGATCACGCCCGTACGGGCCGCGGCGGCTCGCGTGCCTTGAAGGATAGCCCGCCGACCTGCAACCGTGTGTCGATGACCACTCCGTCGGCCGAGGCCACCGCGCTGCACACCGCGAGCCGGGCAGAGATCGACCACGCCGGTGTCATGGAGCAACTCGCCAGCTACGCGCCGGCCGACTGGCAGCAGTACTCGGGATCGCTGCACGTGATCAACGACTACGTCGGGCTCTTCCAGCACGGTGAGGCGCCTCCGGACAACGAGTGGCACCGCGCCCTGCACGAGCTCGGCGAGGATCGACGTCAGCTCGCCAACAATGCCGACGTCGTCATCCGCGAGCACATTCAGCAGCGAATCGCCCACCTGGACTCGGCCCGCCGCGAGCTGAGACAGTTGATCGCCGCGCTCCAGGACGTCGAACAGGCCGAGTCGGACAACGAGGAGGCCATGCACCTGGTCCACCTGGTCATGAACCTCAAGGACCTGGCCGAGTTCGCGGAGCACCCGAGCCCGGAGCGCGTCGCCAACATCCTTACCAAGCGCTATTCCTATGACGCGTTGATTGAACGGGGCATCGAAAACCTGGCCAACTACCAGTTCATGGTCGTGCTCGCCTCGCACGGCGTCGCCTCAAAACAGGAGTTGCAGAGCCGTCTTGGGTCAGCGGCGCAGGAGGTCGGCGCGGCCGCCGAGGCCCTTCAGTTCGAGTACCACCTGCACGGCAAGGCCGAGGAGTACTACGCCTGGCCGGCGCACCAGTAGATGCCAGGACGTCGAAGCGCGCGCACCACGTCCCCGCCCAACGCCAGGCTGTGGCTGGACACCTCCGCGCCGCCGCGGGCCAGCCTGACATGCGGCCTAGGCCGGCTGCCCGCCGCGCAGGCCGAGCGCGGCGGCCACGCGTGCGTGCCCGCCGGCGTTGGCCAGGCAATGCCGCACGGTGAACGCACCGACCGGGGCGACCGCTCGAACGCTGAGACCTCATCCGCCGGTCGTGCGGCGCGGCCTAGGCGATCACGGCTGGTGGTCCCGCCCCAGTAGGGACTTCCGGGCCTGCCGTCCCGGCAGTGTGGCGTCTTGGCTGGTTGTGGAGGTGTGGCACATGGCGAAGTCACGGCTCGTACTGGCTGGTGCCCTCGTGGCGGCGGTGCTCGTCCTGGTCTCCTGCGCCGCCGGCCCGAACAACGTGGCGCAGGTGTCCGCCCCGCACATCGCAGGGTTCTGGCTCGGCCTGTGGCACGGGCTGATCAGCCCGGTCACGTTCCTGGTCTCGCTGTTCACCAGCAACGTGAACATCTATGACGTGCACAACAATGGGAACTGGTACAACTTCGGCTTCATACTCGGGGTGTGCACCGCCTTCTCCGGGGGGGCCCGCGGCGGTGCCTACCGGGGCGGCCGGCCGGGCACCCGCTCCGGCGGGCGGTCACGTGATCGCGACTGAGTTGACCGGCGCACCGGGAACCGTGCCCACGTTCAGCGGGACGGACACACACGCGCACAGGAAGTCCGACCTCGACCCGTCCGCGGCGGAGGGTCGCATGGACCCCTCGCCCGCCGACCAGCCGACCCTGAACGAAACGCGAGCGCGGAGGCGGCCGCGGTGCGGGACGGGGCCGGGCCAGCGGCTGCCCGCCCGCCCTGCCGCACAGCGTCCACCACCGGCACGTCGTGCGTCGCGGGCTCTCCCGACCCCGCCCGCAGACTGTTCGCCCGCCGGGCCCCGAACCACCGCGAGCCCGGTCCGCACCGGCCGTGCGTGCAGCACAGTGCGAAAGGCCCGGTGGTTCGTGACGTGGTGCCCTGTCGGAGGGCCCGGCACCCGACGGACCGTCAATGTGGCGGATACCTTGGTCAAGGAGACACGCTATGAGCACAGCCGACAGCGCCCCGAAGCCGACGCAGGAGCGTTTGTCCGTCGTGACCCGGCAACAGGCCCTCGCCCGGGTGCAGGGCCGCCGTGACTTCGGCGGGCACCTGGTCGCCTACATCGTCATCAACGCGTTCCTGATCGCGACCTGGGCCCTGACCGGCGCCGGCTACTTCTGGCCGGCGTGGGTGCTGGGCTGCTGGGGAGCGGGTCTGGTGTTGCACGCGTGGGACGCCTTCATCCGGCGGCCGATCACCGACGCGGACATCGACGCGGAAATGCGGCGTCTTAGCTGAGGAGCGCTGAGGCGGCCAGGCGGTCTGAGGGCGCGGTCTGGGTTGGCGCACACTGCTGGGGTGTTGGGTGCCTCTGGCGTCGCCGCGGTCGCCGTGGTGACCGCGGTGGTGGTCGCGGGCTGCGGGCACCGCGAGCCCGCGGAGCCGGCCCGGTCCGCACCGATGACCATCGCGGTGACCAGCACCGCGTTCGCGGCCGGCGAACCGATCCCGACCATGTACTCCTGCCGCGGCGCGAACACCTCGCCGCCGCTGCGCTGGACCGGCACCGGCGGGCAGGCTGCGGCGCTGGCGTTGGTGGCCGACGACCCGGACGCGCCGGGCGGCACCTACCGGCACTGGATCGTGGTGGACATCCCGCCGCGGGTGACCGAGGCGCCGGCCGGCCAGCCACCGCCCGGTGGGCGGCAGCTGCCCAACAGCGCAGGCCATCCGGGCTACGACGGACCCTGCCCGCCCAGCGGCACGCATCACTACCGGTTCACCGTGTACGCGCTCGGCCGCACCCTCGACCTGCCCGCCGGCGCCACGCTGGACCAGGCGCTGCGAGCCATCGACGAGGCCACCGTGGCCCGCGGCCAGCTCATCGGCACCTTCAGCCGCTGACCACAGGTCCGGGGCCGGCTCAGCCTCCGGGGCGCGGCATGCATGAACGACGTTCGGGTCGCCGCCGGCGTAGCGGGCCACGAGGTTCACCGTGCCCCGGCCGCACCAACCAGCTCCGACGCCCACCTAGGGTCGAGGGTGCGGTGCACCGCACGCGTTCACCGCCGGTGGCGCCCGCTACTCCGACCCCTACTACGGCCTGGACGACTGCGGCGATGAGGACACCGTGCGGCTGTCCCGCGTGCTGCCCAGCGCAGGAGCCACCGTCCGCAAAGACCCGCGGCCCGCGCGCGGTGCGGCCTAGGTCACGCATCCGCCCGACAGCGGCATGGATCCGTAGGTTCGACCTGTCCCACCAGAGTGCAGGGTCGGTGGCGGAGGCGTTAGGCGGTGCGCTGGTAGTCGGCGATGGCTTGGGTCATCGCATGTTGGCCGATGGCGGCCAGGACCGGGTTGGTGACTCGGTAGACATGCACTGCGCCGAGCCCGAAGTACAACCCCCAGCCGCGCCCTCGCGCCCATGTCGCATCGTCGACCTTAGCTTCGGCGCGGAACAGATCGCGGGTCTGGGCAGTCAGCAAGGTCCAGGCGGGCAGCATGTCGCAGGCCGGATCGCCGACGCCCAGCCCGCCGAAGTCGATGACCGCGGCCAGCCGGCCCTGCCGGGCCAGCAGGTTTCCGGGGTGGAGGTCGGCATGTATCCAGACCGACGCGCCGTCCCACGTCGGAGCAGTAAGGGCTGTCTCCCACGCTGCGGTCGCCGCGTCTGCGTCCACCTTGCCGTCCGCGCCCAGGTCGCGGATCGCGGTGCGGACATCGTCATCGCGAGTGCTGATCGGCCCGCCCCGAAACGACGGCGGCCCCCCGGTGGCATCGAACCGCCGTAGCGCTGCGACGAACCGGCCGAGTTGCGCGGCTGCATCGTGCAGATCAACGATAGGCTCGTCGACGACGTTCTCGCCGTCAAGCCAGCGATACACCGACCATGGATAGGGAAACCCTTCGTCGGGAACGCCTTTGCCGAGCGGCACCGGTATGGCCACCGGGAGCAACGGGGAAAGCTGTGGTAGCCACCGCTGCTCCTTGTCCACGTTCTCGGCGGCGCTGGGAACACGGGGCAGGCGCACGGCCATGTCGTCACCCAGCCGGTACATTGCGTTGTCTGTACCGGCGGAGCGAACCTTGGTGATGAGTAGGTCTGCCCATCGGGGGAACTGTTTCGCGATCAACCGGCCGACGAGTGGCCCGTCGATATCGATTTCATCAGGACGCATCTTCGGCGTCGACATGAGCACCTTTCGTATCGACTATATCTAATGCGACAGTGAGGCGTATTGTGCCACCGCTCATGTCCCGACCACTACCTGCTGTTCGTCCCGTCGCCGACGTCGCCACCGTCAGCTCCGACACGTGTGGCTGGTCCCAGCAACGACTATGCCAACCTCTCCGTAGGTGAACGCCTCGGGCACGTTCGCGGTGGTGGCCGAGGCGTCGAACAGCCCCGCGGGGCGGAAGCCGTTGTCCGGCTCCTCGTCCATCGCCGGGATCATCGAGAAGGTCCTGGCAGTCGATCACGGGGGAGGCAGTTTCCAGGCGTTGACCCGACGGGCCACGCCGCAGACTGATGTCTTGCTGACGGACCGCTGACCGAACAACGCACCCGCATTGCCCGGGGCAATTGTCTCCGGTACACATGCGACACGCCGTCGGTCGATCCGTAGTGGGGCCTCGATGAGTATGTCTGCGATCTCCAGCACGCAAGACTCAGTTTCCGTGGAATGTGTGCAGCAGGCGCTGGAAAGGTACTCGGACAATCCGGGTGCCTTCCTGGCGTTGAACAGCGGCAACAGCTACTTCACCGCACCAGGCTTCGACGGCGTGATCGCGTACCGGAAGGCGGGCCGGTACCTGGTGCAGTTGGGCGGCGCCTTCGCCCCGGATGCCAGCTATGCCGAGCTGCTCTCTACGACGGGTGGCTGCCGTTCCTGCCCAGCGCGGCGGCGTACGACAAGGCGTGGCGGCGTATCCAGGAAATGGTGCGGGCGAACGGCCGGCCGGCGGGCGCGGTCCTTCCCGGCATGTACGCCACGATTGCGGTGAACGACGACCGGGAGCACGCCCGGACCGAGCTCGAGGAATACGTTCAGGCCTACTACGGCTATCCGCTGGAGATCTGCTCGACCGTGCAGGCGTTCGGCCACGGCTCGGTCGAGGAATGCGCCGACTTCCTCGGGCAGTACGTGCGGGCCGGCGCCCGGCACCTGGTCATCCGCATCGGGTCGCTGCGTCCCGGCATCTCGCTGAAGGAACTGCACGGCGCCCTGCGCGCGCTGCTGCCGGACTGCGCCGGCTGAATGCGCTCCGACCGCGCTGGATTGTGAGGAACCGTGTCCGAAGCGTTGATCATTGTCAACCCGGCGGCCGGCGGCGAGCCGGACGCGGCCGTACCGGACGTGGTCGACCGGTGCGGCCGGTGGTTCGACGCGGTAACCGTGCACCACACCCGGCGGCCCGGAGAGGCGACCGAACTGGCTCGGGCGGCGGCCGGCTCGGCCGACGTGGTGGTAACCGTGGGCGGCGACGGGACCGCCCGGGATGTCGCGCACGGGCTGGCCGGCGCGGCCCCGCCGATGTTCATCGTGCCGGCCGGCACGGCGAACTCCTGCTACCGGACGCTGTGGGGGGAACGGCCGTGGCGGCAGGCCCTGGAGACCGCGCTGTCCGAACGGGCCGGCAGCCCACGCCGGTTCGATCTGGCCCGGCTGGTCGAACCGGACCGGCTGGTGCTGGCCGGCGCCTGCACCGGGTTCCCGCCGCAGGCGATCCACGACGCCGGCGCCATCACCGACCTCGTCGGGCGGGCCAGGTACGAGGCCGCTCTGATCCGGCTGATCCCCCGCTACGAGCCGTACCCCGGTCGGTCGGTGGTGGACGGCGTGCAGGTGCACCGCGGGCCGACACTGCTGGCGAATGTCGGCGGCAGCCGGTACCGCGGCGGCCAGTACGAGGTGCTGCCGCTGTCGATCCTTGACGACGGGCTGCTCGACGTGTGCGTGATCGGCGCAGAGCACCCGCCGGCGGAGGTGCTCACGCTGACCCGCACGGCCGCGCACCTGACCCGGCCCGGGGTGGTCTACGCCAGGGGTCGCCGGGTCACCATCGAACGCACCGACGGCCGGCCGGTGTGGTTCGAACACGACGGCGAGGTGCTCCTGGACGCCGGCGACAGCTTCACCCTCGAGGTGGTACCCGCCGCGGTGGCGGTGCTCGCCGGCCCGGCGGCGGGCGCCCCGGCATGACGACGCTGCTCGAACAGCTCTGCGGCTGGGCCAGCGGGCTCACCCTCGACCAGGTGCCGGTGCGGGTGGTCGAGCTGGCCAAGAGCCAGCTACTGTCCCAGCTCGCCGCCATCCGGGCCGGGCTCGCCCATCCGGCCGGCCGCACGCTGCTCGCCCTGTTCGGGCCGCCGCTGCAGCCGGATCCGGCCCGGTCGGCCGCGGTGCTGGCCGGGCTGGGTTCCTGGCTGCACTTCGACGACACGGCCTACGCCGGGCATCTGTCCAACTCCACCGTCGCGGTGCCGGTCGGCTACGCCCACCACCTCGGCCTGTCCGGCGCGGACCTGCTCACCGCCGTCATCGCCGCCAACGAGTGCGCGGCGCGCATCACCGCGGCCACCACCCTTGGCCCCTTTCGCGGTCAGCTTGCCGCGCACACCAGCCTGGCCGGGGCGATCTGCGGGCGGCTGCGCTGCGTGGGCGCGCCGGCCGGCCGGTGGGTGGACGCGCTCGGACTGGCGTTCGCCATGCCGGGTTGGAACCTGACCCACGGCTTCTTCGCCAGCGACGCCCGGCTGCTCGGCTCCGCCGTGCCCGTGCGGGCCGGCCTCGACGCGTGCGATGCCGCGGCCGCCGGGTTCCGCGGGGCACCGGACATCCTGGAGCACCCGAACGGATTCCTGGCCCGGTTCGCCACGGTACCGGTGCCGGACGCGGTCACCGCCGGCCTCGGCGTGCGGTGGCACACCGAGACCCTGTCGTTCAAGGTGCACCCGTCCGGCCCGGGCACCGACGCGGCCGTCGACTGCGCGCTCGGGCTGCACCGCGAGATCGGCCCGCTCACCGCGGACGCGGTGGCGGAGGTCGTCGTACACACCTCGCTGTACACCCTGCTGGTCGATCGGGCCGCGGCGGCGTACCTGAGGCCGGACTTCCCGGTCAGCGCGCTGGTGTCCACCACGCCGTACGCCGTCGCGACCGCGCTGCTGTCGGGGGCCCTGCGGCCGGCCGACTTCGCCCGGCCCGCGGTGGACGCCGCCGACCGGTGGGCGCTGGCCGGCAAGGTGCGGCTGGTGCACGACGAGGCGATGACTGCGGCGCTGCTGGGCACGACGGCGCCGTTCGGCGAGGCGATCCGCCAGGCCGGCGACCGGGCGGCCGGCTGGCTGCGGGACTTCGGCGGCGATCGCCTGGTGGAGCTGCTCGGCCCGCCGGGACAGCCCGCCGCCAGCTTCGAGCACGCAACGAAGGCCACCCCGGCGCGGGTCGAGGTCCGGATGAACGGCCGGGGGCTGCACCACCGGCAGGTCGACATCCCGGTCGGCGCCATCGGACCGGCCACCCGCCGGTCGCACCGGGAGCTGGTCCGGGCCAAGTTCCTCGGCACCGGCGGACCCGTCGAGGTCGCCGACGGGGCGGCCCGGCTGGACCGGCTGTCCGGACCGCAGACCCGCCGGCTCCTCGCCGCGGCGCTGTGCTGACGCCGGACGGTGCCGCCGCGGGACGGTGCCGCCGCGGGACGGTGCCGCCGCGGGACGGTGCTGGCGCAGGACGGTGCCTACGCGGGAACGGTCAGGTGGCGGGCAGCAGGATCGACTGCGTCTGGGTGACCTGGGCGACCCGGCGGTCCCGGTCGTCGTACAGGTCGGTCTGCACGACGACGGTAGATCGCCCGACGTGCAGCGGTCGGCAGACCCCGCGCACCACGCCGCCGCGCACCGCCCGGAACAGGTTGGTCTTCGACTCGATCGTCGCGGTGCCCGCCCCCTCTGGCAGGTTGAGGAAGGCGCAGATCCCGCCGAGGGTGTCCGCGAAGCTGATCAGCGCGCCACCGTGCATGACGCCGCCGACCGTGCACCGCGAGGCGTCCCAGGCGAACCGGCCCCGCACCTCATCCCGGCCCGCCGCGTCGAGCTCGATGCCGAGTGAGGCGGCGAACGGCATGGCTGCGACGAGCTGGTCGAGGCCGCCGGTCCGGGTCGATGTCATGAAGGTCGTCCTCCTCCAGAGTCGGTTCAGCCGAACGGCAGGACCAGGGCGAGCTGCCGGGACATCGCCACCAGCCGGCCGTCGGCGTCCCACAGCTCGCCGTCCTCCTCGATCATGCCGCCGACCAGCGCCCGGGTGGCGAACCGGGCCTGCACCCAGCCCGGCGACGGGCGCTGCCGCAGGTGCACGGTCAGGTCCAGGGTCGGCACCAGCGCGGCGTCGACCACCTCGTAGATCGCCGGTGGGAACGCGTCGACGAACAGCGGCAGCGCGGCGACATCCGGCTCCCGGCCGTCGGCGAACCGGATCCAGCCGTCGATCCGCGCCGTGCCGGACGGGGTGCCGCTCACCCAGCGGGTGTCCGGCATGACCCGGTACTCGAACCGGTCGGCGATGGTCGCCTCCGCGCCGGCGGCCGCCACCGGTGGTGCCAGGCAGCCGTCCGGGCCGGGGATCCGGGGCGGCCCCGGGGAGAACGCGCCCGGCCAGCCGAGAGCCGCCCGTTCGCCGCAGGTGGCCAGTACGCGCAGCCGCTCGGAGCCGTCCTGGGACAGCCGGGCCGACACCGTGCTCTTCAGCCGGCCCCGCTTGATCACCTCCACCTCGACCTCGGCCGGCCCGGACACCGCCGGCTTGACGTAGTGGACCGACGTGGACAGCGGTTCGGTGCCGGGCAGCGCCTGCGATGCGGCGGCCAGCGCGACCGCGAGGGTGTACCCACCGTTCGGCGCCCCGCCGATCGAGCTCCACCCCGGGTCGATCCGCGCCGACCAGTGACCGTCCTCGAGTCGCGTCACCGCCGTGTCGGCATCGAAGCGGTGCACCCGGGTCTGCGTCATCGGACCCCCCTCGGCTGTGCGGTCAGCTGCCGGCGGAGGTGGCGGTCCAGGTCGGCCGCCACTGCCACCGCGTGCTCGTCCAGGTAGAAGTGGCCGCCCGGATAGACGCTGGCGCCGAGGTAGGCCCGGCTGCGGGTCGACCACGCCGCCATCGCGCCCGGCACCAGCAGCGGGTCGGACTGCCCTCCGTACGCGGCCACCGGGCAGGAGACCGCCGCGCCGTCATCGACGTAGTCCGCGTACACCGACAGGTCGGCCCGCAGCGTCGGCAGCACCACGGCGAGCATCTCCGGGCCGGCCGAGATCGCGGCCGGCAACGCGCCAAGCTGGCGGACCGTGTCCACCAGCCCCGCCTCGGGCATCCGGGCCAGCTCCCGCGCGCCGTCCCGATACCCCTGCGGCGCCCAGCTCGAGACGCCCAGCAGGACCGGGCCGGCCAGCCCGTCGCGCTGCAGCGCCACCGTCAGCCGGTAGGCGAGCATCCCACCCAGGCTGTGCCCGAAGAACGCGTACGGCCGGCCGTCCAGCTCGGCCTCCAGCGCGTCGCGCAGGGCATCCACCAGCGGGGCGACCCGGGTGAACGGCGGTTCGGCCCGGCGGTCGTGCCGACCCGGAAGCTGTACCAGCAGCAGCTCGACGTCGGCCGGCAGCAGCGCGGACCAGTGGCCGTACGACGCCGCGGCGCCACCCCCGTGCGGGAACAGGAACAGCCGGGCGGTCGCCTCGGGCCGGGCCGCGGCCGGTCGGAACCAGCGGCCGAGGACCGGCGCCGGGTGCTGCACCATGACGCTCCCCTCGTTCGGTACCGCCGAGTTCGGTACCGCCGACGCTAGGCCGCCGTACGCCGTCTGGCGATTACCTGCGATGTAATCGACGCGCCCCCTCCCCCACCCGGATCATCCAGCCGAGGACGACGCGACGAGGGGGATGCCGTGACCGAGACGAACGCCCTGGCGCGCGCGGGCGCGGTCGGAGACCGGGCCGCGCCGCCGGCCGGCTGGCGGCACTGGATCGCGCTTGCGGTGATCCTGGCCGGCACCTTCATGACGTTCCTCGACTTCTTCATCGTCAACGTCGCCATCCCCTCGACGCAGCGCGACCTGCTGGCGAGCTCGGCGCAGATCCAGTGGGTCGTGGCCGGCTACGGGCTGGCCTACGCGAGCTGCCTGATCACCGGCAGCCGGCTCGGCGACGTGTATGGGCGGCGCCGGGTGTTCATGATCGGCTTGGCGGTGTTCACGCTCGCCTCGCTCGCCTGCGGCGTGGCCGCCAACCCGGCGACGTTGATCACGGCCCGGGTCGGCCAGGGGCTGGCCGCGGCACTGCTGTTCCCCCAGGTGCTGTCCATCCTCGGCGTGATGTACTCCGGCACGGACCGGGTCAGGGCGTTCGTCGCGTACGGCATGACGCTCGGCCTGGCCGCCGTCGGCGGGCAGCTCATCGGCGGCGCGCTGATCCAGGCTGACCCGGACGGGCTCGGCTGGCGGACCTGCTTCCTGATCAACGTCCCGATCGGGGCGCTCGCGTTGTTCCTGACCCCCCGGGTGGTGCCGGAGTCGCGGGCCGAGGACCGCAGCCGACTCGACCTGGTGGGAGCGGCCCTGGTCACCCTCGGTCTGGTCGCCGTCGTGCTGCCCCTGGTCGACGGGCGGGAGCAGGGGTGGCCGGCGTGGACCTGGATCTGCCTGGCGGCAGCCGTGCCGCTGCTGCTGGCCTTCGTCGGCCACCAGCGCCGCCGCGCCGCCCGCGGCCGCACGCCGCTGATCGACCTGCGGCTGTTCGGCGAACGGGCGTTCTCCGTCGGGGTGGCCTCCGTCCTGGTGTTCTACGCCGGCCTGGCGTCGTACTTCCTGGTGTTGGCGCTGTATCTGCAGCAGGGCAACGGCCTGAACGCCCTCGACTCGGGCCTGACCGTCACCCCGATGGGTCTCGGCTTCTTCGCCACCACGATCGTCGCCCGGCGGCTGGCCACCGCGCTCGGCCGGCACCTGCCCTCGCTCGGCGCGCTGCTGCTGGCCGCCGGCCTGGTCGCCACCAGCCTGGCCGCGGGCCACATCGGCACCACCGGTTCGGTCGGGTGGATCGTCCCCGCGCTGTTCGTCGATGGCCTGGGCATGGGCATGGTGACCGCGCCGCTGATCTCCACGGTGCTGGCCGGCATCTCGCCGCGCCACGCCGGCGAGGCGTCCGGGGTGCTGTCCACCATGCAGCAGGTCGGCAACGCGGTCGGCGTGGCCATCATCGGTGTGATCTTCTACGGCGTGCTGGGCCGCGGCGCCGGCCGGACGGTTGCCTTTCCGGATGCCTTCCGGTCCAGCCTGATCTACGTGATCGTGCTGGACGTGGCACTGGCCGCGCTGGTCCAGCTACTGCCACCGAACCCGACCAGGGCCCCGACCAGGGCCCCGACCAGGGCACCCGACCAGGGGCTGACGCCTGGCACCGCCGGCGGCTTTGCGGATAGCGTCGGCATGTGACCGGTTCGGCGACGACAGCGAAGACCGGGACGACCGCGAAGACCGGGACGGCAGCGAAGGCAGGGCGGCGCCAGCGGCCGGTCGGCGAACTGCTCCGCCAGTGGCGCGAGCACCGCAGGCTGAGCCAGCTCGAGCTGGCCGTCCAGGCGGAGATCTCCACCCGGCACCTGAGCTTCGTCGAGACCAGCCGGTCGATGCCCAGCCGGGGCATGGTGCTGCACCTGGCCGAGCACCTCGACGTGCCGCTGCGGGAGCGCAACCATCTGCTGCTGGCGGCCGGATACGCGCCGGTCTACCCGCAGACCTCGCTGGACTCCCCGCAGTTGACCGTGGTCCGGCGGGCGATCCGGCAGGTGCTGCGCGGGCATGAGCCGTACCCGGCGGTGGTTGTCGACCGGAGCTGGAACTTGGTGGACCGCAACACCAGCGTCGGGGTGTTCCTGGTAGGTGCCGCGCCGGAGCTGACCGCCCCGCCGGCCAACGTGCTGCGGATCAGCCTGCACCCCGACGGCATGGCGCCGCGGATCGTGAACCTGGGCGAGTGGCGGGCCCACCTGCTCGGCCGGCTGCGTCGGCAGATCGAGCTGACCGCCGATCCGGACCTGACCGCGCTGCACGCCGAGCTGCGGACCTACCCGTGCGACCAGCCGGAGCCGGAGGCGGATCTTCCGGGCGCGGGCGAGGTGGTGGTTCCGCTTCGGATCCGGCACCAGGGCCGGGAGCTGTCGTTCTTCAGCACCGTCGCCACGTTCGGCACGCCGCTGGACGTCACCTTGGCCGAGCTGGCGATCGAATCGTTCTTCCCGGCCGATACGCAGACGGCCGCAATGCTCCGCGACCAGGCCGAACCGGCCGCTGATAGGTCGCTGACGGCCAACTGACGCCCCACCCGGCCCGGCTTTACACGAGATCCGCGCCGGTATTCACTTGGCGCAGCACGAAAACAGCAGGGAGAGGTACCCGAAGAGGCCGAACGGGGACCTATTCTTCAGGTCGGGTTGACGCCCACGCAGGTTCGAATCCTGCCCTCTCCGCAAGACAGTGCGCGTGGCGGCGGGCCGGGCAACAACGGGCCCGCCGCCACGATTCATGGATGCCGGACGTGGCGGAGGGAAATGCCGTGCCGAATTCAGCCTCGACCCCGACGATTCAGCGGCTGCGGGCGCTCCCCCGGTCCGAACGCCGGGACGCGCTACAGGCCCTGGTGGTACGGGAGTTCAAGGCCACGCTGCTCATGGCGGAGGAGGACGAGCTGCCGATGGAGCAGAGCTTCTTCGACCTGGGCATGACCTCGCTTGGGCTCACCGAGGTCAAGCAGAGCCTGGAGGACAGGCTGGGCCGCGCCATCAGCGCGAACTCGCTGTTCAACCGGCCCACCATGAACGCGCTGGTGGCGCATCTGACGGACGAGGTGCTGCCCGAGATGTTCGCCGCGCCCGCCGCGGAGCCGGTCGCCACCGGGGCGGCCGCCCCGGAGCGGGTCCTCGTCGACAGCCTGCTGCACGACCTCTACCGGGCGTGACCGCCATGCCCGGGGCGACCGCCGAGCAGGAGCTCCTCCAACGGCTGCTGCTGGAGAAGTACGAGCCGATCGCCATTGTCGGGATCGGGCTGCGATTTCCTGGCGGAAACGACACACTGGCCGGCTTCGACACATTCCTGCGGAATGGCGGATCGGGAATAGTACCCACCCCGGAGGACCGGTGGGACTCCGCGACGTTCGGCCCGGACGGGGCGGACGGCCTGGTGCGCACCACCGGCGGCGGCTTCCTGGACGGCATCGACCAGTTCGACCCGAAGTTCTTCAACATCTCCCCGAAAGAGGCGGACTACATCGACCCGCAGCAGCGGTTGGTGCTGGAAACCGCATGGGAGGCGCTGGAGAACGCCGCTATCGACCCGGCCAGGCTCCGACACGGCAACGGCGGCGTGTACATGGGCGTCGGATCGATGGACTACCTGCTCGAGCTGGACTCGCTGGAGTACCAGGACCTGGCCGGCCAGGTCGGCACCGGCACCGCGCACAGCGCCGTTTCCGGCCGGCTGTCCTACTTCCTCGGCTGGCGCGGCCCGTGCATCAGCATCGACACCGCCTGCTCGTCCTCCCTGGTCGCCACCCATCTCGCGGTGGAGGGCCTCCGCCGCCGGGAATGCGACATCGCGCTGGCCGGCGGGGTCAACGCCATCCACCACCCCACCGCCTCCATCGTGTTCTCCGCGGCGGACATGCTCGCGCCGGACGGCCGGTGCAAGACGTTCGACGAGGCGGCCGACGGCTACACCCGCAGCGAGGGCTGCGGCGTGATCGTGCTCAAGCGGCTGTCCGACGCCAGGCGGGACGACGACACGGTGCTCGCCCTGATCCGCGGCTCGGCGGTGCGCCAGGACGGCGAAAGCGCCGGCCTGACCGTACCCAACGGCACCGCCCAGGAGGCGGTCATGCGGGCGGCGCTGGCCAGCGCCCTGCTCGGACCCGCCGACATCCAGTACGTCGAGGCACACGGAACCGGCACGCCCCTCGGCGACCCGATCGAGATGGGCTCGATCAACGACGTCTTCGCCGCCTCGCACGGCGGCGCCAACCCGGTCGTGGTCGGCTCGGTCAAGACCAACCTCGGTCACACGGAGATTGCCGCCGGGGTCGGCGGGATCGTCAAGACCGTCCTGCAACTACGCGCCGGCACGATCTACCCGCACCTGAACCTTTCCACCCCGTCCGGCCGGATCCCCTGGGACACCTACCCGGTCACCGTGCCGACCCGTTGCCGGCCCTGGCCCGGCTCACCGCGGCGCGCGCTGGTCAACTCCTTCGGCTTCACCGGCACCATCGCCACCGTCGTGCTCGAACGGGCGCCGTCCGGCGGCGAGCCGGCCGCGGAGGAAGGCCCGGACCAGAGCGGCCACGTGTTCACCCTGTCGGCAAAGACCACCAGATCGCTGCGCCGGCAGCTCGAGCGGCACCGGCGCTTCCTGGCCGAGCACCCCGAGCACCCGCTCGCCGACGTGTGCCGCACGAGCAATATCGGCCGCAGCCACTTCCCGGTCCGCATCGCCGGCCCGGTCCGCGACCGCGACGAGCTGGCCGCCCTGCTGGAGTCCGGCGCCGCCCGGCTGGACCGACCCGGCCCCGCCGGCCCGGACGTCCGCAGGGTGGCCTTCCTGTTCACCGGGCAGGGCTCGCAGTACGTCGGAATGGGCGCGGCCCTGTACCGGCAGTACCCGGTCTTCCGGCAGCACCTCGACGAGTGCGATCGGCTGTTCAAGCTGCACCTGAGCCGGTCGGTCAAGGCCACCGTGTTCGGCCAGACCGAGGATCCCGGTGAGATCGACCAGACCCGGTACACCCAGCCGGCCCTGTTCTCCCTCGAGTACGCCACCGCGCGGCTATGGCGGTCGTGGGGCGTGCGGCCGGGCGTGCTGATCGGGCACAGCATCGGCGAGATCGCCGCCGCAGCCATCGCGGGGCTGTTCTGCCTGGAGGACGCGGTGGCCCTGGTCGCGGCCCGGGCGCGGCTCATGCAGTCGGTGTCCGCACCCGGCGGGATGAGCGCCGTGCGGGCGGGCCTCGACCTGGTCGCGCCGCTGCTCGCGCCCTACCCGGACCTCGGAGTCGCCGCGGTGAACGCGCCGGAGCAGTGCGTTGTCTCCGGCGGCCGCGAGTCGCTGGCGGCCCTCACATCCAGCTCGGCCGGACCGGGATCTGGTCGGCCGACCAGGTGGCGGCGGTACGGCCCGATGTGACGTACCGCAGCTTCTACCTCAGCGACCGGCCCGAGGCGGAACTGCGCGAGATCGTCCCGCGGATCCTGCGGGCGGTGGTGGATCTGCTCGCGGCCGGCCAACTGCGGCCGGTCCCGACCACCCGGTACGCCCCGGAGGAGCTCGACGAGGCGCTCGCGACGCTCAGCCGCGGCACGAACATCGGCAAGCTCGTGGTCGGGTTCGCCGAGGAGCGCCCCGCCACGCCGGTGCAGATCCGGCCGGACCGGACCTACCTGATCACCGGCGGGCTGGGGGCGCTCGGGCTGGCCACGGCGGAGAAGCTGGTCGCCCTTGGGGCCCGGCACCTCGCCCTGGTCAGCCGGCGAGCCGTTCCGTGCGAGGATGTCGCCGCTCTGGCCGCGCGGCTCGGCGCCCGGACCGCCGTGTACCCCGGCGACATCGGCGATCCGGCCGACGTCGACCGGATCGCCGCGGCGCTGCGGCATCGGCCGGTGCCGGTCGGCGGCATTATCCACGCGGCCGGAGTACTGGCGGACGCGCCGATTACCGGGCAGAGCTGGGACCGGATCGACGCGGTGTTCCGGTCCAAGGTGTACGGCGCCCTGCTGCTGCACCAGGCTGCGGCCTCGTTCCCGGAGCTGGACTTCTTCGTCGGCTACTCCTCGATCGCGTCCGTGCTCGGCCCGCCGGCCCAGGCGAACTACGCCGCCGGCAACGCCTTCCTGGACACGCTGATGCGCTGGCGTGCCGGACAGGGGCTGCCCGGGTCGAGCGTCAACTGGGGACCCTGGGCGGAGGCTGGCATGTCGGCGGCCCTGCGGGGGGACCTGGTCGCCGGGATCACGGCGCAGGGCATCGGGTTCCTCCGGCCGGCCACCGGGCTGCGTGCGCTGGCCGGGCTGCTGGCCGCGCCGGTGCCGCAGACCATGGTCGGCGAGTTCGACTGGGGCCGGCTGGTCGGCGGCATGCCGTTGGCCAACGCCTTCTACGACGAGGTCGCCCCGCGCGGCGCCGACACCGCCCGCCGGATCGACCTGAGCGCGCTGTCCGCGCAGCCTACGGCGGACCGGCGGGCGGCGATCGCGGCCGCGGTGCGGGACGCCATCTCGCACGTCCTCCACTTCGACCCGGACGAGGTGGAGCCGGATGCCGAGTTCGTCGCGCTCGGGCTCGACTCGCTGGCCGCGGTCGCGCTGAAGAACGACCTGGAGGCCACGTTCGGCATCCCGTTGCCGGCATCGATCACATTCGACCACCCCTCCGTGCGGCTTCGTGGCTCCCGCAATGCTGCAGATGCTGCTCGCCGAGCGGGCCGCGACCCCGGCCAGCTTCGTCTCGCTGCGCAAGGTGGTGTACGGCGGCTCGCCGATCTCGCAGACCCTGCTGCGGCAGTCTCTGGAGATGATCGGCTGTCAGTTCCTGCAGATCTACGCCAGCACCGAGACCGGGAACGTCGCGGTCTGCCTGCCGCCGGCCGACCACTACCCCGGCAGCCAGCTTCTCGGTGCGGCCGGCAAGGCCTACCCCGGCGTCGACGTGAAGATCATCGACGGCTCCGGCCGGTCGTTGCCGAGCGGCGAGGTCGGGGAGATCTGCGTCCGTACGCCGGCCCGCATGCTCGAGTACTGGCAGCTGCCCGACGCCACCGCGAGGACCCTGGTGGACGGCTGGATACACACCGGCGACGCCGGCTACCTCGACGACGCCGGATACCTGTTCGTCGGCGACCGGATCAAGGACATGATCATCGTCGCCGGCCAGAACGTGTACCCCGCCGAGGTCGAGAACGCGCTGGCCAGGCATCCCGCCGTGGCCGAGGTCGCGGTCATCGGCATCCCGGACGAGCGCTGGGGCGAGGCCATCCACGCCTGTGTGGCGCTCCGCCCCGGCCGGCGGGTGACATCACGCGAGCTCATGGTGTCGGCACGCGGGCACCTGGCCGGCTTCAAGGTGCCGACCAGCTACGACTTCGTCGACGCCCTGCCCCGCAACCCCGCCGGCAAGATCCTCCGCCGTACCCTGCGCGACCCCTTCTGGCGCCACCTCGACCGCAAGGTGAACTAGCGGGCCGGGTCCGGCGGAGCCGGATTTTGAGTCGGGTTGTGGGCTGGCTGGGTCGGGTTCAGGCGGCCGGTCCGCCGCGGTGGGCAAGGGTGTCGATGCGGCAGGGCCGGGACCCGTCAAGGCGTGTCCCGGCTGGCCGGCGCGGTGATGAGCCGGCGTCAGCGGCCGCGAGCCAGCACGACCGGCAGCCGGCGCGGTCCCCACTCGCCGCGTGGCCCGTCGTAGACCCCGGGCAGCCGCGTCCCGCATCCGGCGCAGCGGCCGTCGTCGGTCAGCCGGTAGGACCGGATGGCGTACCAGTCCCGCACGATCACGGCGGCCGCGCAGCCCGGGCAGCGGGTGGTGCCGCCGTCCGGATCGTGCACGTTGCCGGTGTAGACGTGCTGCAGGCCGTTGCCCAGCGCGATCCGCCGGGCCCGGGTCAACGTGGCCGGCGGAGTCGGCGGGACGTCGCGCATCTTGTAGTCCGGATGGAACGCGGTGAAATGCAGCGGCACGTCCACGCCGAGATGCTCGGCGATCCACCGGGTCTCCGCGTCGATCTCGGCATCGCCGTCGTTCCGGCCCGGGATGAGCAACGTGGTGATCTCCACCCAGACGTTCGTCTGCTGCCGGAGGTACACCAGGGTGTCAAGCACCGGACCGAGGTGGCCCGCGCAGACCCGGTGGTAGAAGTCCTCGGTGAACGCCTTGAGGTCGATGTTGGCGGCGTCCATGTGCGCGTACAGCTCACGCCGGGCGGCCGGCTCGATGTACCCGGCGGAGACCGCGATCGCCTTGACACCGCGCCGGTGGCAGGCGTCGGCCACGTCCGCGGCATATTCCAGGAAGATCGTCGGATCGTTGTAGGTGAACGCCACGCTGCGGGCGCCGAGCGCCTCGGCGGCAGCGGCGAGCACCTCCGGCGCGGCGGCATCGGCCAGCGTGTCGGTTTCCCTGGACTTGCTGATGTCCCAGTTCTGGCAGAATCTGCAGGCCAGGTTGCAGCCGGCGGTGCCGAAGGAGAGCACCGAGGACCCCGGCAGGAAGTGGTTCAGCGGCTTCTTCTCCACCGGGTCGAGGCAAAACCCGCTGGACCGACCGTACGAGGTGAGCACCACCTGGTCGCCGGCCCGGGCCCGGATGAAGCACAGGCCGCGCTGCCCCTCGTGCAGCCGGCACGCCCGCGGGCAGACGTCGCACTGCACCCGCCCGTCGTCCAGTCGGTGCCAGAACCGGGTCGGCACGGTGTGCGGGTCAGCCAGTAACACGTCGTCGGTCATCGCGCTGCCCTCCGATCCTAGGCATCCGCCCCGATCATGCCGCCGCCCGCGCATGGCCGGGAAGCGTCAGACCGCGGTCAGACACACCCGGGTTCTGTCAGCAGCAGCCGGTGTCGTGGCGGATCTGGGTGATCGCGGCGATGTGGAGCGATAGGGCAAGAACGGAGCGTGGGACAGGTCGGGCGATGCGGTCTGCGTACTTTTACCCGCAGCCGAACCGGCGTCGCCGGGGTGCCGTGTATGGGTCTGGCGGGTGACTATCCGCGGCCGGCACTACAGCCGGGGCGGACGGCTCCGCGACACCAATATTTTGGAGGAAACTGATGAAACGACGGGTTCAGCGGCTCGCAGCCGTAATCGCCGGCGCGACCGGGATCCTGGGACTTCTCCAGACTGCCGCGCACGCCAGGGTTACCGCGAACCACTGCGAACCACTGCGGTAACGGCGGTGTACTCCGACGCTGGCCGCGGCCGCCGGGCCCTCAGGCGTGCCAGGCGTCGGCTTCGGCTGGCCCGGTACTGGCAGGCCACCGCGGATCTGGACCAGGCCGGCCGGGACGCCCACCACGCGTTGCGGCTGGCCCGGTCCTACCGGGCGGCACCGGCCACGCTGCTCGCCGACATCGCGGTGACCCTGGCCAGGATCGAACTCGACCGGGACGAGTACGCGGCCGGCCGCGCCCACCTGGAGTACGCCCTCAGCCTGCTCCAACCGGCGGCCACATCGGCCGACCGCGACCGGCTGCTGGTCTGGACCCTGCTCGGCCTGGGTGACTGCCACCGCCGCGCCGGCCGCTACCGCGAGGCCACCGACGCCCTGGACCGGGCGCTGCACCTGGCCGATGCCGGCCAGGCGACCGAACCCCGCCTGCTCACCGCCGTGCTGACCCTGCTGGGAATCACCGCCAAAGAACTCGGCCACTACGACCGGGCCGCAGCCTGCTACACCCGGGTAGGCGCCATCCACCGCGACCACGGCGCCACACCCGCCGACGCCGCGACCCTGCACCACAACCTCGCCGGCCTGGACCACGCCCGCCGGCGCTACCCGCAAGCCGAAACCCACGCCCGCCGCGCCGTCGCGCTACGACGCCGCACACCCGGCGCAACCCCGACCGATATCGCCGCCGACCAGGCCGTACTCGCCTCCGCGCTGGCCGCGCAACACCGCCACGACCAGGCCCGGGCGCTGCTGGAGCAGGCACTCGCCGCCTGCCGGGCGGCCCGCCCACCTCGCCGCTACGAGATCGCCGTGCACCTGCACAACCTCGCCGACATCGAACACACCGCCGGCCGGGCCGACCACGCCGAGCACCTCTACCGGCAGAGTCTCGCCCTCAAGGAAGAACTACTCGGCCCCGCACACCCCGAGGTCGGCCTGGTCACCAACAACCTCGGCACCCTGCTCCACCAGCAACACCGCCACAGCGAGGCCGCCGACTGCTACCGACGCGCACTGGCCATCGCCGAACGGACCTACCCACCCGACCACCCCACCACCGCCGCGATCCAGCACCACATCCACGAACTCTCACCGGCCGCCCTCATGTACGCCTCCGGCTCGCCGAGGAGTTGGACGAAGGACCAACGAGACAATCCGCCCACCACGCCGCGTGGTTCACTGCGCGGTCGCTTCGGTTCAGCGGTCCAGGCGTTCCATCCAATCCTGCACGGCTGGTGCGTTGCGGGCCTCGGCGATCCACTGCGCTCGGACGGTCAGGTCGCGGAGGAGACGACGTTCGCGGTATGTCCTGACGTGGCGGAGCAGGTTGGTTAGGTTAGTCATGGCGTCGTCGATGGCGTCGCGGTTCCGGGAGGATCGATGACGACGGCGCCGGAGAAGGTGGCGGTCTCGGCCGAGTGCTGGTGCTGCGGTGGATCGACCGGCACATCCCATAGTTGAGGCCGGGTGGGCTGTCCGCTCCAGCACCCACGCCCCGATCTCGCCGATCAGGCGGTTCCTCGGCGATCGGGATGAACTCCCCGGGTGGCACCATCCGCAGGGCCGGGTGCTGCCACCGCACCAGTGCCTCCACGCCACCCAGTCCGCCGTCGTGGAGGGTGACGATCGGCTGCTAGTGCACCACGAACTCGTGTCGCTCGATCGCCCGGCGGAGGTCCGCCTGCAGCTGGGACCGGCGCAGGTCCGCCTCGTCCAGGTTCTCGCCGTACACCTCGACCCCGTGCAGCCCGTGCCGTTTCGCCTCGTACATCGCCGTGTCGGCCCGGTGCAGCAACTCCTTCGGGTCGGCCATGTCCTCATCGGACAGAGCGATCCCGATGCTGCAGCGGATCTGCAGCGGCCGGCCGGCCACGTCGATCGGCTTCTGCAGTCCGCTGCGGATTCGGCGGGCGGCGGCGACGGCGTCGGCGGTCTCCCGCACCCCGGGCAGCATCACGGCGAACTCGTCACCGCCGAGCCGGGCGGCCAGGTCGGACGGCCGGACGCTGCCGCGCAGCACGTCGGCGAAACCTACCAGGACCCGGTCGCCGACCTCGTGCCCGTACCCGTCGTTGATGTCCTTGAACCCGTCCAGGTCGATCAGCAGCACCGCCACCCGGGCACCGCGGGTGCGGGCGAGGGCGCGGCCGAGTTTGCTGTGCAGCAGGGTCCGGTTGGCCAGGCCGGTCAGGTGATCTGTCACGATCATGCGCTCGTTGTCCCGCAGTGCCGCCATCTGCCGCACCGAGACCAGCCCGGTGAGCACGACCGCGCCGATCAGCAGGCCACCCAGCGGGAACACCGCCTCGTTGTGGGCGATGCCGACCAGCACGGCGTAGCCCACCGCGACCGCCAGGTACGGCAACCGGCTCACCGAGTGGCCGAGCCGGCCGTCCTCCTCGCCGACGCCCGCTTTCGCCGCGCCGAGCCACTGCGCCTGTCCGGCGACGGCGAACAGGTACTGGGCGGTCAGGAAGAACAGGTCCGGCCAGGTTCCCCCGACGAACCCGCCGTGCAGGTTGACGTACCCGTAGTAGGTGTCGGCGATGATGAACAGGGCGAGACTGACCAGCAGCACCTGCAGCGGGCGGCGGCTGCCCCGGCCGGCTCCGCGCAGCAGGACGGTCACCATGCCCACGAGCAGGACCAGGTCGCCGACCGGGTACGCCGCGGCGGCGAACGCGGCCAGCGGGCTGGCTCCGCCCGTGGCCAGGGTCGGACCGAGGACCAGGTACCACAGCAGCATGAACCCGCCGGCGGCGACCGTGGCGATATCCAGGGTTAGCCGGAACCACTCGCCGCGGGTCAGCCGGCGCCCGGGAAGCAGCAGCAGCGCGACGAACGCGATCGGGACGGACCCGAGGAACCCGACATCGGCCAGCGACGGAAACGACACCGTCTGGTGGCTCGACGCGTCCAGCCACCACCACGCCACGTCCGCGAACAGCTTCCACCCGGCCGCCATGGCGAAGACCCGCCACGCCCACCTGGTGCGGCCGTCCAGCCCCGGTCGCCAGGACGCGCGCAGGCACAACAACGTACTCGCCGTCGCTACCGGGATGTAGGCGAAGTCGGTGACCCACCGGCGGACCGGCCCGCTGCCCGCACCGGAGAGGTAGAACGCGACGAAGCCGAGCAGCCCCAGGCCGAACGCCGCAAGCAGCAGCGAGCCCCAGTCCAGCCACCACCGGCGACCGCCCGGTGCCGCGACTGCCACAGTGTCCATCGTCATCCATCCTCAGGTCAGTCCCGTCACCGGTTCATCGGCCGTGCCAGGACCGAATCAAGGAAGAACAGCGAGCCGGCCGGACGTCAGCGTGCGCGCCGGCTCCACCACGCGGACGCGGCGTGGGCGGATGGTGGTCGCGCTTGGCGCACGGGTTGGCCTGGAGAATCAGGATGCAGGCGGCAGATCGGTGCGAGGGTTGATTGTCCAGTGGTTGCTGCGGCGTATGTGTTCGGCGAAGAGGACGTCGGGAGGTGGACGACCTGATCGCGGCCTCCTCTCTCGGCACGGACGGGATGACAGAACTGTGCGCCCGCACGCCGGATAACCTGACCGCAACAGTCCGCAAGGCCGCGACGCATCGGCCGGCGGTCCGCAGGGCTGCAAACCCGGCCGCACGTCAGGATCAGTATCCGCTCATGCTTGATACGCGGGTGACCGCCAGCGGTCACCGACAGGGCCCAGCAGCCCGGCCCACGCAGTCGCAGCCGGCGGGCGGCATAGCGCTTTGAGGACGTCGGATCGGCTGCATGGTCATGCAGACTGCCGGAGACGGCGCATCCGGGAACGAGACGTCCGATGGGCTGGCCGTTGACAGGAGCCGTGACCGGGACGAGTGTCGCCGGGTAGGGCTGCGGTGAAGAGCTCGGCCCGAGGTGGGCGTGACGGGGACGACACGGCAGCGCCTATCGGCGTGACATTCGATCAGGCGGGAACGTGCCGAGGATGGGGGGGTCGTCGTGATCCGCAGGCGGGTAACACCTCCGAGCCGGCGCGTCAAGGGCGTCTGCATGCCGACCGTCCGCACGGGCCGGAGCACGGGCGTCGGCATCGCGCCTCCTGCCGGGTGGCAGTTGCGGTGAGCGCTCCCGGTGCTCCGCCGACCAGCGATGTCCTTCCCAGCACCGCCCGGGTCGGTGGCTTGCGGCGTCGGCCCACCGGCGAGCCGCCACCGCTGCCGAGGAAGCTGGGGTGGAGCGGGAAGGCGTGGTTGGCTCTGGCCGCCCTTCTCCCGCTGGCGCTGGTGTGGCTCACGCCGCAAGGGCAACCCAGGGCCACGATGCACTTCGAGGCCACGGTCCTGCGGTCGGTCGCCGCGCTGCGGGCCGGCTGGCTCACCCCCGTCATGCGCGTCTTCGGCGCCCTCGGCACGGCGTGGTCGGTGACGATCCTGGGATGGGGGCTGGTCGCGGCGCTGATCGTCTTCAAGCGCTGGCGGCACCTCCTGACGTTCCTGGTTTTCCTGTCCGTCCTGGGTGTCCTCGGCACCGGGGTCAATTTCGCCACGAAGCGGCCGCGTCCCTACGGGGTCACGATCGTCGGCGACTGGATCGGTTTCTCGATGCCGTCCTTCCCTGTGGCCATCCTCGCCGGGTGCCTGATGGGAATCGCGTACTCGCTTGTCGTGCCGGGCCGGCCACGCACGTGGACGAAGTTAGGTATCGGCCTGCTGCTCGCCGTGGTCGCCTTCGCCCGGCTGTACCTCGGCGTCGACCACCCCTCGGACATCGTCTGGGCCGTCGTGCTGGGCGTGGCGCTCCCGCTCGCCGCCTTCCGGTGGTTCACGCCGAACGAAGCCTTCCCGGTGAACTACCGGCGCGGCAAGACGGCCCACCTCGACGTCACCGGGGCCAGAGGCGAGGCGATCCGCCAGGCGGTCGGCGACCAGCTGGGGCTCACCGTCCTGGAGATCAAGCCGGTGGGGCTGGCGGCCTCCGGCGGCTCGACCCCGCTTCGCCTGCGCATCGCCGGCGAGCCGGACACCTACGTCTTCGCGAAGCTCTACGCGAAAAGCCATGTCCGGGCCGACCGCTGGTACAAGCTCGGCCGGAAGATCCTCTACGGGGCGCTCGAGGACGAGACCTCGTTCCAGAACGTCCGCCGGTTCGTCCAGTACGAGGATTACACCCTCCGCCTGATGCAGGACATGAAGCTCCCCGTCCCCGCGCCTTACGGCATCGTGGAGATCACTCCGGAACGCGAGTACCTCATCGTCATGGAATTCTTCGACGACGCGGTGGAGATAAGCGACGCGAATGTCGACGACGCGATCATCGACGAGGGCCTGCTGCTGATCCGGAAGCTGTGGGACGCGGGGCTGGCTCATCGGGACGTCAAGCCGGGCAATCTCATGGTCCGCGGCGGCAGGGTCCTGCTGGTCGACGCGTTCTTTGTCCAGGTCCGTCCGTCGCCGTGGCGGCAGGCCGTCGACCTGGGCAACATGATGCTCGTCCTGGCGGTCGGTTCCGACCCGGAGCGGGTCTACCGGCGCGCCCTGCGGTACTTCACCCCGGCGGAGATCGCCGAGGCGTTCGCGGCGACCAGGGGCGTCGCCAGCCCCACCCAGCTGCGGGTGGTGATGAAGCAGGACGGCCGCGACCTGCTCACCCAGTTCCGCCGGTTGGCGCCCAAGCGCAGCCCGATCGCCATCCAGCGCTGGGGCGTGCGGCGGGTCGCCTTCGGGGCGGCACTGCTGGTCTCGCTGCTGCTCGCGGTCAGCTTCACCTACGGCGTGTTGACCCCGTTCCGCGGCGTCGACGTCCCGGACCCGCCCGCCTGCACCCCGCAGTCGACCACCGTGCTCGTGGCCCAGGCCGTCCCGACGGCCACCTCGCTGCCCTGCATCGTGGCTCTTCCGTCAGGGTGGAGCTTGGAAGATGCCACCGTGCGCAACGGCGAGGCGACATTCCGGCTGAACGCCGGTCAAGCGGGGGATCCGGTCGTGGTGTTGACGCTGGCCGCGACCTGCGACACCACCACGGCCCGGCCGGTGCCCACGGACGAGGCCGGGACGCAGCGGTTCGACGATGACGCCGTCGGGTCGAACCAAGGGTCCCGACCCCGCCGCTTCTATCGCGTCCCGGGCGGATGCGTCACCTACGACTTCTCCCCGTCCACCCGAAGCGACCCAAAGCTCACGGCCCTTACCGAATTGGCACTCGCCTTCGTGGCACGGGAGCAGGTCGCCGCCTACGTTCGGGAGCAGAGCGGTCTACCCCTGTGCGGCGCCGGTACGAGCTGCCCGGGCGGCTGAGCGACCGCCGCCGCCCTTGCCTCCGGGTGGTGCGCGGGCCGCCGGGGGTGGGACCGCGGGGTGGAGCCCGGGTGGTGGTCAGATCTCGAGTGTCATGCCGTCGTGGGCGGTGGGGTGGTCGCTGTCGCTGAGTCTGGCGAGCATGTCGGTGGACATGTGGGTGAGGACGATGCGGTCGGCGTGCACCTCGGGCAGGTGCTCCCGCAGGGTGCGGTAGTCCAGGTGGTAGCGGATGGGCCGGTCGTAGGTGTAGGCCTCGGCGGCGAACAGCCCGGCGCCCTCGGCGGCCTCGATGAGGGCCGGGGTCCATTCGGTGTCGCCGGAGTAGGCGAAGCTGGACCCGCCGGCGGTGACCCGCAGGGCTAGGGGTGGGGCGCCGCTGGGGTGGATGACCTGCCAGGCCCGGACGGTGGCCGGGCCGAGCGGGGTCGGGGTGCCATCGGCGGGCAGTTCGACGACCTCGACGGCGAATCGTCGCCGCACCTGGCTGGAGCCGGGGTAGAGCACCTCCATCGTCTGGGCCAACCGGGTGCGGATGCCTTCCGGGCCGGCGACCAGCAGCGGCCGGGTACGCCGGCTGAACTGGCCGTCGAGGATGAGGAACGGCAGCCCGCCGAAGTGGTCGCCGTGCAGGTGACTGACCACGACCGCGTCCACCGCGTTCGGATCGAGCCGCTGAGCCTTCAACGCGACCAGGCTGGTCACGCCGCAGTCCACCAGCAGCGTCTGCTCCGCCGCGGTGACCTGGATGCAGGTCTGCCACCGCCCGCCGCTGCCGAAGGCATCGCCGCTGCCCACGAACCGCACCCGCATCCGGCGATCCTCCGCCCACCACCGCCCCGCCGAGAAGTCGATTGACCGGTCGGGCCACAACGTGCGGCGACCGCGCGGGCCACTGCCTTTCTACCGGCGGCGCGGCTACGACTTCACCGGCGTCCGCGAGCCCTACAAGCTGGATCCACCGCAGTCCGAGCTGGAAATGCGCCTGCCGCTGCGGTAATCCGGCGAGAACCCAAAAGAATTTGGCCGACCCGCCTTCCTTCACCGACGCCAAGCCCTCGGTGAAGCCGGACGACTGGAACTCACCGGCGACTCCCCTGCCGCGCGACGGGGCGAACACCAACCCGCGGACAGTGACCGGCCGCGCATGGTCGCGCGTCCTGCGCGCAGAGCCATGTGCGGACGCGGGCGGCGAGGCTCCTCGTTGCTCAGACTAGGAGATCAGCGGGTGAGAAGGTGACGTTTGGTTACCTCGAACCGGCCGAGCACGCGCCGGTCGAGCGGTGCGCAGGTCAAGTTCGTAGGTTTGCCCCAGGAGGTCGACGCCGAAGCTGTGGTGGGTTTCCTCGGCGATGAGGGTGAACCCGGCCGCTAGGTAGATCCGGCGGGCGGCGAGCAATGGATGGTTCGTCCACAGCCGCATCCGTTCGTACCCCGCGTCCCGGGCGAACCGGATGCAGGTGTCCACGAGCCTGGTGCCTAGCCGGTGGCCGCGGGCGGTCGGGTGCACGAGCAGGATGCGCAGCTGCGCGCACTGCTCGTCGGCCGCGACACAGAAGACGCAGCCGACTCGCCGGCCGTCGACCTCGGCGATCCAGGCCGCCTCATGGTCCGGGTCGTGCCGGGCGGCGTAGTCGAGGACGATGCGGGCGATGAAGGCCTCCAACGAGGCGTCCCAGCCGAACTCGGCGGAGTAGACCTCGCCGTGCGCCATCACCACCCAGCCCAGATCGCCCGGCTTGCCCAGCGGCCGGACGACCGCCTGCTCGTGTGTCACCTCGACCTCCGCGCTTCCCCTGGCCATCCTAGTGAAACGAGCGTTTCAGTACGTCACACTAGCCGGGTGACCGCCGCGGACCAACCCCCCTCCCCGCGCAAGGAGGCGCTGCTCGACCTGGCCTACCGGTACGTGCTCAAGCACGGTTTGGCCGACATGTCGCTGCGGCCGCTGGCAGAGGCCATCGGCTCCAGCCCCCGAGTGCTGCTGTTCCTCTTCGGCTCCAAGGACGGGCTGGTCCGCGCGCTGCTGTCCCGAGCCCGCGCGGACGAACTCGCTGCGCTGCACGATGCTCGCGGCAAGAGCCCGGCGGCTGACCTGGCCGAGTTCGCCGGCCGGGTCTGGGCCTGGCTGGCCGCGCCCGAGCACCGGTCGCTGCTTACCCTGTGGACCGAAGGCTACGGCCGATCCCTGATCGAACCCGACGGGCCCTGGGCCGACTTCGCCCGCCGCACCGTCGAGGACTGGCTCGACATCCTCGCCGACCGGCAACTACCCGCGCGGCGCCGCACCCGGGCCGGCGCCGCCGAACGCACCCTCGTGCTCGCGGTGCTCCGCGGCGCGCTGCTGGACCTGCTCGCCACCGGCGACCTCGACCGCACCACCGCCGCCGTCAACGCCGGCCTGCAAGCCGTTCAGGGTGCCTCGGTCGGCGTGGGTGCACCGACCCCGGTGGGCCAATGACACCAGGTCCCAGGCCCAGGCGCCGGCTCCCCGCTTCACCCGTGATCGTCGCCGACTTCTCACGGTTTCAGCCGTGGAAAGAGCGCGACGATCAAGGGATGGGCGCTGCGGGTGCGGGGCGCAAAGGGGAGGGGCGGCACGGCGGCGGCGATCCAGGGCCCGGGCCCGGCTACACCCCTTCCGCCGGCGCAACGAACTCAGCGCTCTCCCCGCTTTACCCGTGATCGTCGCCGACTTCTCACGGTTTCAGCCGTGGCGACGATCAAGGGATGGGCGCTGCGGGTGCGGGGCGAGTGGGGACGGGGCGGCACGGCGGCGGCGGTCCCAGGGCGGGGCGAGTCGGGACGGGCGGCACCGCGGCGGCGATCCCAGGGCCCGGCTCCACCTCTCCCACCGGCTCCACCCTCCTCCTCCGGCTCCTCCGCCGGTTCCGCCGGTTCCGCCGGTTCCGCCGCCACCCGTTCCGCCGGTTCCGCCGGCTACACCCCCTCCGCCGGCGCAACGAACTCAGCCGGGGTTGGACTTGCCTTGTTGCGCACCCTTGTCACGATCACTTGGCTCATTAAACTTGACAGCTAACTAACCATGTGGTGAAGTAACTGGTAGTGACGCGAGGCGCGCGCTGAGGATCTTGGGAGGCCGACATGCCGGTGGCAGCGGACCAGCTCGATGCCACCTTTACCGCCCTGGCGGACCCGACCCGGCGGGCGATCGTGGCTCGGCTGGCGAGAGCGGACGCCACGGTGAACGAGCTGGCCGCACCCTTCGACATGACCCTGCCCGGGATCTCCAAGCACCTCAAGGTGCTCGAGCGCTCTGGCCTCATCTCGCGGACCCGGCGGGCCCAGTTCCGGCCCTGCCATCTTGAGCGGGAGGCACTCGACGTGGCGGCGAACTGGATTGAGGAGAACCGGCGGATCTGGACGGAACGGTTCGACAAGCTCGACGAGCACCTACGTCATATCCAGCGAGCGGCGTCCCCGAAAACGAGACGAGAGGCCCATGAATGACCTGAAGCAGGAGGCCGGCGAGCTCAGCTACACCCGCGTCTTCGATGCTCCGAGGGAGCTCATCTTTCGCTGCATGATCGAACCAGAGCACCTGACCCACTTCTGGGGTCCGGCCGGCGTGACCACGCCGCTTGAGAACATCAAGGTCGACGCGCGTCCCGGCGGAGTCTTCGAGACCATCATGGTCAACGACTCAGATGGCAGCCGGTACTCGATGCGAGCGGTCTATGTCGAGGTCGTAGAGCCGGAGAGACTCGTGTGGACAGAGCCCGGCACGGGAATGACGACCACCTCGACGTTCGTGGACCTCGGCCACGCCCGCACCGAGGTCCGGATCCATCAGACGAACGTTCCTGAGGCATTCCGCAGCCCCGAGGCGCAAGCCGGCTTCTCGACGTCGCTGGACCGCTTCGCCGCGTACCTCGGGAAGCTCTCCGGCGAGTGAGGGCCGAGTGAGGGCATAGTCGGGATCAGGCGGCCACGCCCTGGACCCGAGGGCGCCTGACCGACAAACAACCGCGTCGAAGGAGATCGGCATGAAGACAGTCACGTCAGATGACGGCACGACGGTGGCCTACGACAGACAGGGCGAGGGACCAGCCTTGATCCTGGTCGACGGTGCCCTATGCAGCCATTCGTCCGGCTCCAAGCCGGAGCTGGTCAGCCTCCTCGCGCCACATTTCACGGTGTACAGCTACGACCGCCGAGGCCGAGGTGAGAGCGGGGACACCGGGCCCTATGCGGCCGAGCGGGAGATCGAGGATATCGCGGCGCTGATCGATGAAGCCGGCGGGGCGGCCTACCTCTACGGTCACTCCTCGGGGGCATCCCTCGCCCTTGAAGGGGCGGTCACGCTCGGCGGCAAGGTCAGGAAGCTTGCCATGTACGAGGCTCCTTACAACGACGACCCCGTGGCCCAGCGAGCATGGCAGGAGTACCTCGAGCAACTTGCCGAGGCACTGGCAGACAATCGCCGTGGCGATGCCGTGGCTCTGTTCATAGATTGAGGGTACGCGCCAGACGCCGTTCTGGCCCAGCCTTGAGGGCATCGCGCCGACACTTGCCTATGACCACGCCGGAATCCTGGGTAAGGATGCCACGGTACCGACCGAACGAGCAGCGCGCGTTCTGGTGCCGGCACTTGTGATGCACGGCAGCGCTAGTTACCCGTTCATGCGCGACACGGCCCGGGCGCTGAGCCGGGCGATGCCGCATGCTGAGTTCCGTACCCTGGAAGGCCAGACACATGAGGTGAGCCCGACAGTTCTCGCTCCCGTCCTGGTGGAGTTCTTTGATTCGTGACGGATTCGTGACGCTTCGGCGACCGGCCTGACAGGTGGTTCGGTGGACGACGACCGGGGTGGTGACCCACTTCGATGCCCTCGGGGAGCCGTTCTCCATCGTCTCCGGGCCTGGCGCAAGCCTGTGGTTCGTCGAGCACTTCGGCGGCAAGCGGCTCGGCAGGATCAGCACCGCCGGGGCGGTCAGCTACCCCGCGCTCACACCGCCGCTGCCCGCCGCGCTGCCCTTCGAACTGGCCGCCGACAACGTGCACGGCTCGGTGTACGTCACCGACTTCAACGCCGACGTGGTTACCCGGGTCGACGTGGCTGGCGGGGTCGAACCATTCCCGACCGCGTCGACCAGGCCACGCGCCGGCAGCCAACCGCTGGGCATCACGGTGGACGCCGCCGGCGACGTGTGGTGGGCGCAGTCCGGTACCAACAAGATCGCCATGCTCGACCTCACGTTCTAGGGCGCATGGCTCGAGCCTGGAGGTCGGTGGCCTGCCGGCCTCGTTGAGGTGCGCGTCGGGCCGAGTCGGTGCTAGGCGCGGTCGCCGCTCGGCGCACGGCCTGAGGGTTCAGGATGGTCGCCGTTCGGCTGAGCCGGAAGGACTGATGGAGCCGGGATCAGAATCGAAGGGTCGGCGTCCTTTCGCTGCTGGCGCGTATGCCGCTGACCTTGCGCGTCATAGGTAATGGTTTCTGGTGGTTTGGTGCCGTCGTGATCGCGCCAGTTCTCGATGTAGGACAGCCACTCGTCCCCCTCGAGCACGGTCCGCAGCAACGTGGGACGGAAGCCGGGCAACTTCGTGCTGGCCTTCAGCTCCGCCAAGGCCGCGTCGTTGTCACAGACTTGCAGATAGTCGGTGGCGGTCCGGATACCAAGCTCGCGTAGCGCTGTCAGCGCGGCAGTAGGCACGTGCTGGTGGAGCACAGCCTGATCGATCCAGTCGATCAGCCGGGGAACCGGAATCCTGGAGCTGAGGATGAGGTCGACCAGATCATGCCGGGCGAGAGCCTGAATGCTGGTGATGCCTTCCTCCTCCAGCCGCGCCCGCTCGTAGACGTCCACCTCGTCCAGCTTGCTGAGTGGCGACCTGACACGAAGTTCGTCGTCCTCCGTGCTCGGACGGCCAAGGATCCGGTCGCGAATCCGGAGCAGAATGGTGTTGGGCACAATGCCCGCAAGGAACGACAGCCCGAGCACCAGGTCATTGGCTCCCCACAGGGCCTGCATCGCCCAGGCGAGGATAATCGCCATGATGATCCGCACGATGATCAGGTTGTACGTCTTGGGCTTGAGATCACCCCGAAGGTAGCCGCGCAGGGCGACCTGCACGGAGAAGAAATAGGCGCCCAGAAATGCCAGCGTCATGGGCGTTGGCGACGGCCGGAAGAGCTCTTCGAACGAGGGCAATGGGGTGGCCATGCGGGCGTTGTTGAGCAGCACGACGATCCAGCCGATGGCGATGAGGAGCGTCACGACGATCACTGGCGAGCGGTCGCGCAGGCGCTTGCGGCGTACGGGGACGACAGTCTCCAGGGTGGTGCCGTAGAACTCCTCGACCCGCCGGCCATACTTGGCGTCCACGTCAGACACGGTGCGCAGGCTCGGATCGAGCCGGAAGATCGCGTGCAGCCACCTGTCCACGAGCGTGCTCAGCTTCTCCCGGTCGAACTGGAAGTACATCAGCGCCGGGATGAGCGACACGATGATCAGCAGGATTAGCTGCAGGAGTCGAGCCACGACGATGTACTGCGTGTTGGGGCCGACGACCAGGGACGGATGCCGCCAGGTGTTGAAGACGATAACGCTCGACAGTTCGGTGCCGTAGTAGATCGCCGAGGCGGGTGCGGCCACCGCGACGAGGACGAGGACAGCGATCACCATCCCCTGTGACGTGGCGATAAGGAAGTCCCGCATGAGCCCCCAGGCGTCTCCGCGCGGAGGGTTCGGGTCCAACAGCTGCTGGGGTGTGGGATGTTGGCCACCGCTGGACGCCCGGCCCCTGCCGATGACGTAGGCGCCGGCGACCGAGCAGGCAACAGCGATGCCAACGCCCAGCCACAGTGCGAATGCATCGCCAACCAGGAGGTAGGCCGCCAGCCCGAAGGAGCCGGCGGTGATTCCGACGGCGGCCAGCCATGCCGCGGCAAGCAACCGGCTGGAACGGACCGGCTCCTTCTCCCAGTCAACGACGTGATCGCGACGCGCGCCGATGGCCGCATCGCCGAGCAGACTGGGCGGGTCGCCGCCGATCCTGTGGCGCTGCAGCGGTGCCAGCTTAAGGACCGCCGTGGGGCCCTCGAGCACCAGTTCGTGCGGGGTTTGATTGCGTATGAGATAGTTCTCCATTGTCGGCCCTTTTTTGGAGAGCAACTGTCGACCGCTCACAGTTAAAGAGAGCGATGCGCAGCTCCAGGGACCAGGAGCGCAAAATTCTGCCCGAAGAGGCAATCCACGGTACAACCACGACTCGCACCGCGTCATCGCGGCCTGAGGGTGATGGGAGTCGTGGTTGATACCTGGCCGTCGCGGCTGGAGGCGTTGGCGGCCGCGTTCTTGCCGCCGCGGTTCGCCGGGTCCGTGATGTTCACCCGGTCCGTGACCGGCCCCGGGCAGCCGGGTGCCGGGGACCCCTGCGCCGCGACACCGCCGGGCGCCCGCTAGAGTCCGCCCATCGTCTTCGCCGGTCGGAACGAGTCGAGAAGAGAAGGTGCGCCCTATGGCTGCCTGCTGGTCACCACGGCCTGCAGTTACGGTGACCGCCGTCGTGCTGATCCTCGCCTCAGCGTGCGGGGGTGAGAGCAAGACACCGACCGGGGGTGGAGCGCCCGGTCCAACCGCGACCAGCCAGTCCTCACCGACCGAGCAACCTGCCACGCCGCCGACCAAGGCCCAACTGACCGCCGCGCTGCTGACCGCCAAGGACCTGCCGGCCGGGTACAAGATCAGCCCGAGCGGGGGGCAGGACAACCCCGACGATCTGACCGGCGACGCGAGCTGCCGGAAGATCAGCGCCACCGACATCGCGCTCGGCAAGGGCACCCGGCCGGGCCAGGTCGCCTATGCCGATGTTTCCTTCTCGACGGCGGATGACATGGGCGGTGGCGACGAGTCCCTGTCCAGCTTCATGACGGAGGCGGCGGCCGAGAAGGAGTTCAGCGAGTACGTGGCGGCCGCGGATTCCTGTCGCTCGCTGGGCTTGAAGGTGGATCCCACCACCACGATCATG
>WNFU01000665.1_pt1 | contig 47248 bp, 52 predicted proteins | sample 5400121 | NCBI WGS metagenome assembly WNFU01 (sample SAMN13153360, study PRJNA577476) | soil metagenome | isolation source: 100 cm soil or saprolite under grassland replicate 1 | place: USA:California | collected 2016-06-15 | reverse complement strand
CGGTCCGGGCATCACCGCGCGCATGCGCCGTCCACGCGAGGCAGAGCACGGACCGCTCGTCGTACGGCTCGAGCCAGAACCCGAGGAAGTCGATCGGCTCGATCTCGAGCGCAGTCTCTTCGCGGATCTCGCGTCGTAGAGCGTCGAGCGGATGCTCGTTCTCGTGGAGAAAACCGCCGGGCAGATCCCAGAGGCCCTTTCCGGGATCGAACGCGCGACGCCCCAGGAGTACCCGGCCCCGCTCGTCGAAGCAGACCGCCTCCGCGCCGGGAACGGCGTTCGCATAGCCGACGTAGCCGCAGGCCCGGCACTCGGCACGGTCCTCGACCTTGTCGATAGCCTCGCCGCAGACCGGACAGAAGCGCCAGTTGCCGAGCGCACCCATGGGAGAGACCATGCACGATCAGGCGGAGGAGGAGCGCGCAGAGTGAGTCCACGGGCCGCCGGCGCGACGCAGCACGAGCTGTCCCGGATCGGGCTGCTCGCCACGCTTCCCGGCGAGACGCTGGCGAGGCTTGCTCAGAACATGATCCGGGAAGACATTCCCGCCGGCGGCGGGGTCGTGACGGAGGGTGAGTCGGGCGACCGCTTCTATGTCGTGCTGAGCGGGATGCTCGCGGTCAGCCAGCGAAGCCGCGGCGCGCAGAGCGTGCTGCGCCCGGGTGACTACTTCGGCGAGGTCGCGCTGGCGATGGACCTGCCGCGCACCGCGACCGTTCGTGCGCTGACGCCCGTGACCGTCGCGAGTTGCGATCGAGCGACGTTCGACGAGTACATCCGGCCGCTGTTCGCGGACGAGTCATGAGCGGCACGGGGTCTGAGCGAGGCGTGACGCTTGCCGACCGTACCGGTGCCAGGCACGGGTACGAAACGATCACCGAAGTGTTCCGTGAGGCACGATTCCGCCGCATGCGGCGAAGGCGTACCGGTGCCAGGCACAGGTACGCAACCGTCACGCATGTGTCACACAGGTTCGGCAAGCACGGCGTCTGACAGACGCGGCCACGCTTCCTTCGACCAATCGCCGAAATCTAGGTTCGTGAGGACTCCGAGTGCGAGCCCCGCTTCCTGATCGACCCAGAGGAACGTGCCGCTGCCGCCGAAGTGACCGAACGTTCGCGGCGAGTTGCGCGAGCCGGTCCAGTGCGGCGACTTGTCGTCTCGGAGCTCGAAGCCGAGGCCCCAGTCGTTCGGGTCGAAGCGGCCGAAATCCGGTAGTACTCCGGCGAGGCCGGGGAACTGCACCGTCGTCGCCTCCGCGAGCGTCTCCGGTGCGACGAGCGTAGGGCGCTGCAACTCACGGGCCAGGATGAGCAGGTCGTCGAGCGAGCCGTGCAGATCGGCGGCAGGGGAGCCGCGCAGCTCGGCCTGCATCCCGAGCGGCTGCAAGACGCCCGCGACGAGATAGTCGGCAAAAGGCATGTCCGCGCGGGCGGCGATGTGGTCGGCGAGCGTCTCGAAACCCACGTTCGAATAGATGCGCCGCTGACCGGGTCGGCCTGTCGGCGCGCCCGGCTCGAACGGGAGCCCCGACGCATGCGCGAGCAGATGCCGGACGGTCGAGCCTTCCGGCCCGGCAGCCTCGTCGAGATCGATGACGCCTTCCTCCGCCGCAACGAGCGCCGCGAGAGCCGTGACGAGCTTGGTCACCGAAGCCCAGCGCAGCACCTCGTCGCGAGCTCCGTGCGTCGCGACGAGCTCGCCGCCGCGCACGACACCCGCAGCCGCGAATGGGGCGGGCCAGCCGTCGATCTGCTGCAGTGCTTCTTCCACGGGCGGGCGATACTAGATGGATGGATCGCCGCCTTGTCTCCTCCGGCTCGCCGTACGAGCCGACGATCGGCTTCTCGCGTGCGGTGCGCGACGGCCGGCACGTCTTCGTCGCGGGCACGTGCGCGGTGATGCCGGAGGGCGGCGCCCCACCCCCCGACGCGTACGGGCAGGCGAAGCGCTGCCTGGAGATCATTGCCGTCGCCCTGGCTGAGGCGGGTGCTGCGCCGGAGCACGTAGTGCGCACGCGCACCTTCCTAATAGACGCCGCAGACTGGCAAGACGTGGGCCGCGCTCACGGGGAGCTTTTCCGCGACGTGCGGCCCGCGAGCACCATGCTCGTGGTCTCCGCCCTCCTCGATCCGCGCTGGCTGGTCGAAATCGAGGCTGACGCGCTGCTTCCCGAGTAGTAAGACTCACATATGGAGTACGACGGGCATCAGATCTACCCGCCGTCGATCACGGGGAAGGGCGCCGGGTTTGCGACCGGGGTAAGCGTCCTCGACCACAAGTTCGGCCAGAGCGATCCGTACACGCTCGGCGTCGAGGAGGAGTACATGCTGCTCGACGGCGAGACATTCGATCTCGTGCAGCACATCGACACCGTGCTCGCCGCAGTCGCAGGTCACGAGCTCGAGCCGCGCATCAATGCGGAGCTGATGCAGTCCGTGCTCGAGATCGCAACACCGGTCTGCCACACGCCGGCCGAAGTGGCGGAACAGCTGCGGCACATCCGCGGCTACGTCTGCGGCATCGCCCGCGAACGGGGGATGCGCGTCGGCTCGGCCGGGACGCATCCCTTCAGCCTGTTCGAGCGGCAGCGCATCACCGCGCGCGACCGTTATCGCGCGCTCGTGGACCAGTTGCAGTACGTCGCACGCCGCGAGCTCATCTTCGGCATGCACATTCACGTCGCCGTGGACGACCCCGACAAGGCGATCCAGGTCGTCAACGGTCTCCTCCCTCACATCGGTCCGTTGCTCGCGCTGTCGGCGAGCTCACCGTTCTGGCGTGGCGAGCCGACCGGGCTGAGCTCGAGCAGGCAGATGATCTTCGCGGCGTTCCCGCGCTCGGGCCCGCCGCCGCGCTTCAAGAGCTACGCCGACTACGCGGAAGTCGTCGGGCAACTGGAGAAGACCGGCTGTATCGCCGACTACACGCACATCTGGTGGGACATCAGACTGCATCCGCGCCTCGGCACGATCGAAGTGCGCATCTGTGACGCAGTGACGCGCCTCGAGCATGTCGCCGCCATCGTCGCGTACTGCCAGGCACTCGTGAAGCTCTTCTCGGAGCGCTTCGACCGCGGCGAGCAGATCACCTCCTACCACCGCATTCTCACGACCGAGAACAAGTGGCTTGCAGGACGCTACGGGCTGGAGGCGCCGCTGATGGATTTGGCGACCGGCCGCCGGAACCGCGTCGCGGTCGCGCAACTGATCCGGCGGACGCTGAAGGAGATCGAGCCGCACGCGCGCGAGCTCGGCTCCGACCGTGAACTCGAGGGCATCGAGGAGATCCTGCGCAACGGCAACGGCGCCGACCGCCAGCTCAGGGTCTTCAATGCGAACCGCGACATCGTCGAGGTCGTCAGCGAGATTGCAGACACAACAGAGCTTGCAGCTGAGCCTCAGCTCGCGAAGTAGGGTTCGCGCCCGATGCTAGGAGTAGGAGACCGAGTTCCGAAGGCGACGCTCTGGACGGCACCACACGAGCGGCGCAGTCTCGACGAGCTGCTGGCGGATGGGCCCGCGCTCTTCTTCTTCTACCTCTTCGACTGGTCGTCGACGTGAACGCACGAGATGGAGCTCCTGCGTGACAGGAGCCCGGAGTTTCGCGAAGGGGGTGTCCGCCCATTCGGCATCTCGGGCGACTCCGAGTGGACGCACATCGCGTGGGCTCAGGCGCTCGACCTGAACTTCCCGCTGCTCTCCGACTGGAACAGGGAGGCGATGAAGGCGTTCGGCGTCGAACGGGAGTTCCGCGGCCACCGTGGCGTCGCGGATCGAACGGCGTTCCTCGTCGACCAGGACGGTACGGTCCGCGGCGCATGGCGCTACGACACGGCCGAGGTGCCGGACTTCGACGAGCTTCTTCGCGCCGCGCAGGCTTTGTAGCACTCGGCGCTGCGCTGTACCTCGCGGCCGGGGCAGCCGCGACGTGGCCCGCGGTCCTCCACGCCCGCTCGCACTTCCTCTCCGGCGGTGCGCCCGCCAACGGCGAAGCGTCCCCTGGGGACCACTTGCAGACGCTCTACCACTACTGGCTCGTCGGCCACCAACTCGAGCATGGGCGGGCGCCCTGGCGGGACCCGTACACCTTCCGTCCGGAGGCCAAGCTGCAGCCGAACTTCCCCGGCTGGCCTTACGGGATCCTCTTCTGGCCGCTCGGCGGGGTGTTCGGCCTCGTCGGCGGCTGGAACGTGCTGCAAATCCTCTTCTACGGACTAGCAGGTCTCGCGGCGTGCGCCTGGCTGCGCGAGCTCGGTCTGCCGCGGGGCCCGGCGTTGGCGGGCGGCCTCGCTTTCGCGATCGCGCCCTACCGGGTCGAACAGAGCGTCGGCCATCTGCTCGGACCGATTTCGATCCTTATCCCGCTTTCGCTCTGGGCGTTCGAGCGAGCGCGGCGAGGCACCCGCTGGTGGCTCGCGGTCGCCGGTGCTGCACTCGCGTCGATTCCGCTCTCCGGGCAGGTGCATCTCGCGCTCGGTGCGATCCCGTTCTTTCTCGGCTACGCGTTCTGCCGGACGCGCGACCGGCGTCTCTGGCTCGGCGCGGTAGCCGCGGCTGTCGCTGCGATCGGCGCCGGCCTGGTCGTCCGCCAGACCGTGATCGAGCAGTCGACGCAATCGGGAGGGCGCTCGCTCGGCGAGATCTCGCACTATTCGGCGCGCGTCGGCGACTTCGTCTCACGGCATGTCGATCACTCGCGGAGCGAGCAGTTCGTCTTCCTCGGGTGGGCAACACCGCTCGTCGCGCTCGCCGGCCTCATCCTGCTCATCCGAGCGCGCCGATACTCGCTCGCCGCCATTCTCGGCTTCGGGGCGCTCGTGCCGATCGTGCTCGCGCTCGGAACGCGCACGCCGATCTACACGGCGCTCTGGCACGCGCTACCGCCGTTTCGCTTCCCACGTGTTCCGGAGCGCCTCCTGCCGATCGCGTGCCTGTGCATCGCCGCGCTATTCGCCTACGCCGTCGCGCAGAGCAGGCGCACGATCGTCGCCGTGCTCGCCGTCGCCTTGCTCTTCGTCGACCTGCACGCGCGCGTCTACGGCAAGTCCGCGCCCGGCGATCCCGCTGGAGCGGCCCCGTCGGCGGCCGGGCGCCTACTCGAGCTTCCCGTCTTCGACCCCGGTGTCCATTACGGGAGCGTTTACCTCTGGTACGACACCGCGGCCCAGCGCCAGCGGCCCGGCGGCTACTCGACGACCGGACCGAAGCCCGCCAAGAGGCTCGCTGACCGGCTCGAGCGGCTCAACTGCGGCGACTGGAGCGGTGACATGGCCGGCGAGTTGAAGCGCCTCGGCGTCGGCGCGATCGCTCTGCACCGCGGGCTCTACGTCCGCAACCCAGCCGTGCCGAGCACGGGCTGGTTCGCATCACGGGGACTGCTCGCGCACGGCTGGCAGGTCCAGCGCACCGCCGGGCCTGTCTGGCTGTTCGAACGCGGCGGGATCGGCATTGCGCCGAAACGCGTCGAGCCCGCGCACTCCAAACCCGTTTACTGCCAGGGCTGGTTCGCGGACACGGGATCGGGCCGGTACATGAGCGAGACGCACGCACCCTTCTGGATCTACGGGAGCGGCGCGCTTCAGCTCGAGTTCGCTCCATCTTCGCTCGCGCCGCGTGTGACGATCGACGGCCGCGAGGGGTTCGAGCTGTGCTCGAGGGGATGGCACCTAGTCACAGTTGACGTCGACAGGTTGGTGAAGCTCGAGGGAGAGAAACGGAAGGTGGGACTGAAGCTGCTTCGGGTGGCTACATCCCCATAGCGTGGTACCCGGAGTCGACGTACAGCGTCGTTCCCGTCACGTTCCTCGCATCGTCCGAAAGGAGATAAGCGGCGGCCGCACCGACGTCGTCGGCATCGATGTGCCGATGGAGCGGCGAACGTTCTTCCACGATCGCCTCCATCGTCGGGAAGCCGGCGATCGAGCGCGCGGCCAGCGTGCGCACCGGCCCGGCGGAGATCGCGTTGACGCGGATGTTCTTCTGGCCGAGGTCCCACGCGAGGTAGCGCACCGACGCGTCGAGCGTCGCTTTCGCCACGCCCATCACGTTGTAGTGGGGGACGGCGCGCTCGCCCCCGAGATACGTCATGGTGACGATCGAGCCCCCGCCGCGCGCTTCCATCAAAGGCTCCGCGGCACGAGCACACGAGACGAGCGAGTAGGCGCTCACGTCGAGCGCCATCCAGAAGCGGTCGCGGGGCGTGTCTGTGAAGCGGCCCTCGAGATCCTCTGCGGCGGCGAAGGCGACCGAGTGCACGAGCAGGTCGAGCCCGCCGTCGAACGCCTCGCCGACCTCGCGGAAGACCCGTGCAACGTCTTCGTCGGAGCGGACGTCGCATTCCGTCACGAGTGGACTGGAGACGGACTCGGCCAGTTCGCGGACGCTCTTTTCGATCCGCTCGCCCTGATACGTGAACGCGAGCTCGGCGCCGGCGTCGGCGAGTCGTTTGGCGATCGCCCAGGCGATCGACCTCTTGTTCGCCACCCCGAGAACCAAACCCCGCTTGCCTTCGTAGCTTTCGGTCATCTCGCGAGCATAAATCCCTTCCGCTACATTGCGGACCCTTGCGCCGTTCTGTGGGTCTTCTTGCGGTCGCGGCGGCGCTCTCGGCGGCCATCCCCGCCGGCGCGGCTCTTGTACCGATCGACCGCAACTTCGGCGATCTGAACCTTCCCCGCGTTCGGGCCGGCACGCTCACCATTCCGAGGAACCAGGCCTCCGGCCGTGTCCGCGTGATCGTCGGCCTGCCCCTCCCCGCCCTCGCGTCCGCGCAGGGTCGAGGGCTGTCGGCACACGGTGGCAACCGAAGGCTGGACGTGGCAAGCGCTGCTTCCCGCCGCTACCTCGTCCAACTTTCGGCCGCGCAGCGCGTCGCGGTGGCACGGCTCCTGCGCGCAATCCCGCAAGCGCGAATCGGCCGGCGCTACGAGGTCGTGCTCGACGGCTTCACGGTCTCCCTGCCCGTAGCGAAGCTCCCCGTACTGGCGCGCCTGGGCTTCGTGCAAAAGATCTACCCCAGCGTCCGCTATCACCTCGCGACCGACACCAGCTCTTCGGTGATCGGCGCAACCGAGCTACAAACGCTCACCGATGCGAAGGGCGATGGGATCAAGATCGGCATCGTCGACGACGGTGTCGACAACACGAACCCGTTCTTGAATCCAGCCGGCTACTCCTACCCGGCGGGCTTCCCCAAGGGCGGCCGGAAGTGGACGACGCCGAAGGTGATCGTCGCGCGAGCGTTCCCTGGGCCGAACTCGGGCCGGTCGGGTCGGTTGCCGATCGACCGTGAGGCGTCGTTCCACGCGACCCACGTCGCAGGCATCGCCGCCGGCGATTCCGGAACGTGTTCGCCGGGCGGCCGCGACCATCCGCCCACGTGTGGGCTGTCGGGCGTCGCGCCGCGCGCGTGGATCGGCAACTACCGGGTCTTCAACGTGCCCACGCCGATCGGCCAAGTCGCCAACACGCCCGAGATCGCCGCGGCGTTCGAGTTCGCCGTGCGCGACGGCATGGACGTGATCAACTTCTCCGGTGGCGGCGCCGAGACTGAGCCCGCAAACGACGCGATGATCGAGGTCATTCGCAACGTGACGGCTGCAGGCGTCGTGCCGGTGATCTCGGCCGGAAACGATCGCGACCGGTTCGGCATGGGCTCGGTCGGTTCGCCGGGATCGGCCCCCGAGGCGATCACGGTCGCGGCGGTCTCGAACAGCCACGTCTTCGCCCCGACGCTCTCCGTGCGCTCGGCGGGTGCGCCCGACGATCTCAAGAGCATCGCAATCGCCGGCGCCGGGGGCGCTCGGTTCCCGGGCGCGTACGCGCTCAGCGCCCACCGGCTGGTCGACGTCGGTGCGCTCTCCGGAACGAACGGCGGGCCGGTGGACCGGCGTCTCTGCGGCCCCGACGACGATACGAACAACGCCGCGAAGTCCTCGCTGCGCCCGGGCTCGCTGAACGGCGACATCGCACTCCTGTCCCGCGGACACTGCACGTTTATCTCGAAGGCGATCCGAGCTGCGGTCGCGGGCGCGACCGCGCTCGTGCTCGTCGACAACCGCGCCGGCGGACCCGATGCGGTTCCAATCGAGCTGCCGCTGCCGGCAGGAATGATCTCCGACCTCGACGGCGCCGAGCTGCGCACGTATCTCGAGACGACGGGCGGTGCGGCCGAAGTGACGATCGGCAACGCAATCCAGCGCGTCGAGACGGGCCGCAGCGGCGTAGTCACGAGCTTCTCGTCGGGGGGACCGACCGCTTTCGAACACCTGCTCAAGCCGGATGTGTCCGCTCCTGGAGGCCAGATCCTTTCCTCCACCCTCCCGGAGTTCAGCGGGGGCTCGCCCTTCGCTGTCTTCGACGGCACCAGCATGGCCGCCCCACACGTCTCGGGAGCTGCAGCGCTGCTCATCCAGCTTCACCGCGGGTGGTCACCGCAGCAGGTCAAGTCCGCGCTCGTGTCGACGGCGGGCGCCGCTTGGGCAGACACTGCGCGCACCCAGGAAGCTCCCGTGACGCTCGAGGGAGGAGGGCTGGTCGATCTCCCGCGTGCGAACCGACCGCTCTTGTTCACGGAGCCGGCGACGCTCTCGTTTCAGGATCTCAACGTCAACCTTCGCAGCGACAGCAGAGCGCTGGTCGTTCGCGTCACCGACGCTGGGGACGGCGCGGGCACGTGGAAAGTGCAGCTCGTGCCGCAATCGACATCGAACGGTGCGTCGCTCGACGTACCGCCGGCGCTCTTCGTCCCGCCCGGCGGCGAGGCAGACCTGGCCGCGGTGGCGCGGGGCAGCGCCGACGCTGCAGCCGGCGAGGACTACGGATTCATCGTGTTGCGGCGCGGCGAGGTCACGCGCAAGATTCCCTACGAGTTCTTCGTCGGCAGGCCCCAGCTCGGACTGCTGCAGCCGAAGCGGCTCGAACGCTTCCAGCTCGGCGACACGATGAATGGACCAAACCGCGTCTCCACCTACTGCTGCCCGGCTGCACCGTTCAGCCCTCCGCCGGACTACGTGGGCGCCCCGATGAACCAGACCGGCACGGAGACGCTCTACGTCACGAGAATCGACAAGCCCGTCGCCAACCTCGGCGTGGCAATCGAGGGGTCGAGCGCCGGGTCGATCGTCGACCCCTGGTTCCTCGGCTCTCCCAACGAGCGCGACGTGCAGGGGTACGCGGGAACCCCGATCAACGTCAATGAGCTGATGTTCGACTTCAGCATCGACATCGGCGCGGCGGGAGCGTCGTTCCCGAAGGTGCAGCGCTTCTTCGTCTCGGTCGACTCCGGCTCGGACGACTTCACGCATCAGTCCTATCCCGGCAGCTACGTGCTCCGCTCGTGGGTAAACGACGTTCGCCCACCGCGCATCCGGCTGGTCACGAAGCGCGTCACCGCCGGCCGTCCGACGATCGTTGCGAGGGTGATCGACAAGGGCGCCGGTGTCGACCCTCTGTCCCTCGTGATCGCGTACCGAGGTGTGCTCGTCGGCGCGGTGCTTTATGACCCGGCCTCGGGAATCGCGATCTTCCCACTGCCGCAGCAGGCCTCCGCGATTCCGAAGGGTCGCACTCGCGCCATTCTCAGCGCTGCCGATTACCAGGAGTCCAAGAACGTCAATTCGGTCGGCGACGACATCCTTCCGAACACCGCCTTCAGGCCGGTCGGGATCACCGGCGTCTCAGGCCCCGCGTTGACGTGGGTCTCCCCCGTCGAGAATCAGTGCGTCGGAAGAACGGCCGGGCTGCTGGTTGTCGCAAGCTCCACGAAGCGGGTGCGATCGGTGCGCTTCTTCGTCGACGGCAAGCAGATCGACATCGACCGGAACGGGGCGGCCGATCTCTTCTCAGGCTCGTGGACGACGCGCCTTGCTTCGGCCGGGAGGCACGAGCTGCGAGCCGTCGAGACGGATGCAGGCGGGCGCACGCTCGCGGCGACACGACACGTGAAGGTCTGCCGGTAGCGCAGGACCGCGTAGCGGTCGTCACCGGCGCGTCGAGCGGCATCGGCGAGGCGATGGCCCGCGCACTCGCCGGAGAGGGCTGGCACGTGGTGCTGCTCGCCCGCCGCGAGGACCGGCTGCGGGCACTCGCCTCGGAGCTCGGGGCCGAGTACGAGCGATGCGATGTCGGACGACGTGACGACGTCGAGCGCGTGGCCGCTTCCGTCTTGACCCGCCAGCCGCAGATTCACCTGCTCGTGAACAACGCGGGGATCCCGGGCCGGGCGGCGTTCACCGCGATCGATCCTGAACGACTCGAGGAGCTCTTGCGCGTGAACTACCTGGGCAGCGTGTGGTCCCTACGCGCGTTCCTACCCGGGCTCGAAGCGGCGGGACGCTCCGACGTCGTGAACATCGTCTCGGTCGCCGGCACCGTCGCGTTTCCCCCCTCGGGCCCCTACTCGGCGTCCAAGCATGCGCAGCTTGCCTTCTCCCGTGCCACTGCAGCGGAGCTGCGCGGGCGAGGGATCCACGTCCACACTGTCAACCCGGGCCTGGTGGAGACGGAAGGATTCCCGCAGGCGTCAGCGTTGCGCAGTGCGCTGATTCGGCGACTCGTGGTCGGCCCGGAGCACGTGGCGCAGCATGTGCTCAGGGTGATCAAGCGCGACAAGCGGGAGACCTTCGTGCCGCGGTGGTATCGAGTCGGAGCGGTCGCGCAGGCGCTCGCGCCCGGGCTGGTCGCGCGCCTCCTCTCCCGCGCCGGTTACCGCAGGAACTCCTAAGCCGGTTTGCGCAGGAGATACCAGCCGCTCTCGGCCACATAGGCTTCGGGCCCGCCCGGCGAGAGCTGCCGCGCCCGCTCGCGCGCGTCGCCCTCGCACCCGGCAAGGTCGAGGTAGTAGTCGAGCTCGCGCCGGTGCGTCTGGAAGCGGGTGCGAATCAGGACGAGGTCGTTGGCTTCGAAGAGTTGCCTGAAGTCGACGTCCGGAAGCGTCCGGGTGTGCGATGGATCGCGTGCACGCTCGAAGCGGTCGAGATCAAGCGCGGCGAGCGGGTCCACGGGCGCGATCTGGTCGTCGACATAGACGTGCCCGCCGGGCACAGTGACGCGGGCCAGTTCTGCGATTGCCGGCTCTGGATGCGCTATGTGATGCAACGTCCGCCGTGAGCAGGCGAGATCGAACGAGCCCGTCTCGAACGGAAGCTTCGTCGCGTCTCCCTCGACGAAGGTGACGTTCTCCGGCGCGCCCTTGCGGGCCAACTCGAGCAACTCAGGGACGATGTCGACGCCCACGACCTCGCGGACGAGCGGCGACAGTGCAAGCGCGAGCGTGCCCGCACCGGTACCCGAGTCGATCGCGCGGTCGCCTCGGCTCGGCTGAACGAAGGAGCGGAGCTGCTCGCGGACGGTTTCGATCTGCTCCTGTGCATGTTCCGCAACACGCTCGGCCGTCGCGCCGAAGCGTGCGCGCACGTCATCAATATTCGACCCCGACTCAGGCATCGATCACCGTGCGCCGCGCACGCAAGGCGTCAGACTGGATCCCACACACGAGCTCGTAGTTGATCGTCTCCGCGAGGCGCGCGTGCGCCTCGGCGAGCACGCCGTGCCCGAGCAACACGACCGGCGCGCCGACGGGCAGCTCCCGATCGAGCTCGACCGCGAACGAGTCCATCGACACGGTCCCGACAACAGGCCTGGGCTCGCCCGCGACCCGCACCTCGGCGCCCGTCAGGTCACGGCGGAAACCGTCTCCGTAGCCAACCGGCACGATGCCGATCCAGGTAGGAGCCTTCGCGACGAAGCGTCTGCCGTAACCGGTGCTCTGCCCCGGCTCGAGCCGCTTCACCTGCGCGAGCGTCGACTGCCACGAGAGAACGGGCTCGAGCCCGTCTTCCTGGGGATCCGAGTTGAACGGCGACAATCCGTACATCGCGATCCCGCAGCGTGCCGCGTCGAAGTGTGATTCCGGCAGTCGCAGCGCGGCGGCGCTGTTCGCCGCATGCCGCGTGAGGTGGCTGTACTGCTCCGTCGCAACCTGGAACCGCTCGAGCTGCGCGCGGGCAAACGCAACGTCGCTGTCGGCGGTCGCCAGGTGCGTCATCAATCCCACGACCTCGGCTTGCGGCGACGGTAGCTCGGACAGGCCGTAGCGGCCCATCCCGGTGTCGAGTTTCAGGTGCACGCGCACGCCCTCCGGTATCTCACCGTCGGCGATCACGAGCTCGAGCCCGGCGTCGCGGGCCAGCGCGACCTCGCGGTTCGAGCCGGCGGGGCCCATGACGATGATCCGCTCGGTGCGGTACTCGTTGCGTAAGGCGAGACCTTCGGGGATGGTCGCGACGCAGAGCGCCGTCGCACCCGCGCCGAGTGCGGCACCGGCGACGTCGGTCGCGCCGTGCCCGTAACCGTCTGCCTTGACGACCGCCCAGAGCCGGGTACCGCCGAGCGCCCGCAGCAGCGTGCGGACGTTGCGTCGCAATGCGCCAAGGTCGATCGTGATCTCGGAGCGGTGCACGGCTCAGCCGAGAGCCAGCGGGAGGGAGTCGATCACGTCGGACGCGACCAGGCCGACCTGGTGCGGCGCGAGCTCGGCCGCGCGGCCGTGCGCAACCGCGCCGGCGGCGGCGGCGAGGCGCGCGTCCATTCCTTTCGCCAGGAACGACGCGATCACGCCGGTGAGCACGTCGCCGGTTCCGGCCGTAGCCAGCGCGGGCGTGCCTGCATCGCATACCAGCACGCCTTCTCCGGGCGCGGCGACGAGCGTCCCCGGGCCTTTGAGCAAGACGACGCAGCGGTAACGGTCGACCGCGCGCTGCACCGCTTCGAGGCGGTGCTCGTCCACCCAGGCCGATTCCTCGCTGAGCAAGCGCCCGAGCTCGCCGGAATGCGGAGTCAGGACGCGAGGAGCGGGCCAGTCGGCCGCCTCGAGCTCGAAGAGTGCGTCCGCGTCGACGACTGCAGGCAGCGCCACATCCGCAAGCAGCCGGCCTGCGAGCGCGCGCTCCTCGTCGCGGCGACCCAGCCCCGGCCCGACGGCGAAGGCCGACGCCCGCTTTGCCAGCTCATCCACCCGTTCGCGCGACGCCTTGACCGCCTCGACCAGCAGCGTCTCGATGACCGGCAATGAAGCTTCGGGCACCGCGACCGCCACGTAGCCCGCATCGGCGCGGAAAGCCGCCTCGGCGGCCAGACAGACGGCACCGGTCATCCCCGGCGAGCCGCCGACGACCAGCACGGATCCTGAGGTGTACTTCGTGTCGCCCTCGCTCCTGCGCGGCACGAGCCGGAGGATCTCTTCGGTCACAACGCGATGCTCCGTGTCGGCCTGCTCGAGCCCGATGTCCGCCACCTCGACCTCCCCGGCGTGGAAGCGACCGGGAGCGACGACGAGCCCGACCTTGCACCCGTGCATGGTCACGGTGAGCTCCGCGCGCACGGCGGCGCCCGGGACCTCTCCCGTCGACGAGTCGACACCGGATGGGACATCCACTGCAACGACGGGAACGCCCGCGCCGTTGATGCGCTCGATCAGCGCTGCTGCGTCCGGGCGTGGCTCACCGCGGAACCCGGTCCCGAACAGTGCGTCGATGACAACGTCGGGATCGCCGTCGAGGTCCGTGCCCGTCTCACGTCCCGACTCGGTGAGGACGCGCAGCGCAATCCTCCCGTCGCCGCCGTTTGCACCCTTGCCGCACACCGCTGCGATCCGGCGCGCTTCGGGATAGCGGCGGAGGACGGCCTCTGCAACCGCGCGCCCCGCCCGCTCCATCAATACCTCGACGTCGTGGCCCTGCTCGGCGGCACGCATCTCGTCCGCCGTGTAGAGCGGGTCGAACATCAGGTGCGGTCGACGACAGCCACCGCGTTGGCCAATTCGCGCGAGTGCGTCATCGACAGGTCGATCGAGCCGGCGCCCATCTTCTCCGCCCACGCCGCGAGCCGGCCGCTGAGGCGCACCGACGGCTTCGGCCGCCCGGCGATCTCGATGTCACGCCAGGCAAATGCGCGCGCGACACCGAAACCAAGTGCCTTCCCCACCGCCTCCTTGCCGGCGAACCTGCCGGCGTAGCTCTGGGCAGGGTTCGCGCGCGATTCACAGTACGCGCGCTCCGCCTCGGTGAAGCAACGCTCGCGGAAGCGCGGATAGCGGTCGAGCGCGCGGCGCACGCGCTCGATCTCGATCAGGTCGACGCCGACGGTCACAAATGTTCCTCGAGCCAGTCGGGCAGCTGCGCGATCGAAGAGATGATCCCGTCGGGCTTCGCTCGGTTCAGCTCCACGGCGTCGGGCCTGAACTTCCCCGTGCGGACGAGGACGGTCTTCATGCCGTGCGCTTGCGCGCCGCCGACGTCGGCCTCGATGTCGTCTCCGACCATCCACGTGAGGCTCGGTTCGGCGTCGAGTGCCGTCAACGCCGCCTCGAAGTAGGCAGTCGACGGCTTGCCGAGCACGATCGCCTCCGTGTCGGCGGCGTACTCGAGCCCGGCGACGAACGCGCCGGCGTCCAGAAGTGGCCCATGCTTGGTCTGCCACCACCGGTTCTTGTGCAGCGAGTAGAGCTGAGCGCCGGCCTCGAGCTCGTGAAACGCGCGGGCCAGGTTCATGTAGCTGAAGACGAGATTGCTTTCGGGGGTCTCGTCGGCCCCGCCGATCAGAACCGCCTCCGCGTCCTCGCCGACGAGCTCGATTCCTTCCAGCTCGCCAACGATCGCGTGCATCGTCAGCGCGAGGACTCGGCGGCCTGCCAGCGCCTGGGCCGCCGCGCGTGGGGTTGTCTGCAACTCCTCGTCGTCGAGCTCGATCCCCATCGCGCGCAGCTCCTCGGCCAGAACCGTACGGCTCTTCGTCGTGCTGTTCGTGACGAAGCGAATCCTGTGCCCGTTGGCACGAAGCCGCCGCACGGCGTCGCCCCCGCCGGCGATCGGTTCGCCCGAGACGTGGAAGACTCCATCGACGTCCAGCAGAATTGCGGCCATGGACGGCGAGTCTATTCGCGTGACCCGTTCGGTCGTTCTGCCGCTCGTTGAGGTGCAGCTCCGCTTCTCGCGTTCGAGCGGGCCCGGGGGACAACACGCACAGAAATCCGAGACGCGGGTCGAAGCGGTTTTCGACGTGGAGGCCTCGAACGCGCTGACCGATACCCAGAAGCGGCGCGTCGTCGCGCGTGCAGGACCCGTGCTGCGCGCCGTGGCACAGGACGAGCGGAGCCAGTTGCGGAACCGCGAGCTCGCGATCGAGCGGATCGTCGAACAGCTCCGGCGAGCCCTCAAGGTGGAGCGGCGCCGGGTGCCCACGAAGCCGACGGAGGCCTCCCGCCGCCGCAGGCTGGACGAGAAACAGAGGCGCTCGCGGACGAAGCGGCTCCGGCGCGACCTCGACGACTGAGGTCCACCCGTACCTAGTTGGGCCGGTCTCGCGTTTACTGTTTGAAAGTAATGGCGCCGATCTCCGTCACCCTAGCTAGGCGGGAGCCGCCGGCTGCCGTCGTTGCCCTCGCCGGGGAGCACGACGCGTACTCAGCCGAGCGCCTGAAGAGCGAGCTGGCCGCGCTCCTGGACGAGGGCCTGCGGATCGTGGTCGACCTTCGCGAGGCCGAGTTCATCGACTCGACGACGCTGAGCGTCCTCCTCGGAGCACGCCTGCGCGCCAAGCGGTCATCCCTCGGTTTTGCCCTCCTGCTTCCCGATCGGCAGTACACCCATGTTCATCAGATCCTGGAACTGACCCGTCTCGGCCGCACCTTCGCGATCTTCGGGAAGCTCGACGCCGCGCTTGCGGCGGTCCGAGCGGGCCGCGTCGACGACCGCCCCGTCAAAGCCGCGTAACCACGTCGTCCGACCCGCTGCGTACCTTCCTCCGCGATGGACCACGAGCCGCTCCGGCGTGGCGTTGCCGAGTTCGTCGGCACCTTCACGCTCATCTTCGCCGGCGCTGGGTCGGTCATCACGATTGCCAAAGCGCTCGCGCCGGCACTGACCAGTGCGCCGGCGATCGACGTCTACAGCGGGCTGACCCTCGTGGGGGTCGCGTTGGCGAACGGGCTCGCGATCGCCGTGATGGTCTCCGCAGTCGGGCACATCTCCGGAGGGCACTTCAACCCCGCCGTCACGCTCGGGTTCCTCGTTACCCGCCGCATCGCGCCGTCGCTCGCGGTCGTCTACTGGAGCATGCAGTTCGCGGGAGCCGCGGCCGCCGCCGCCCTGCTGCGCTGGCTCTATCCCGAAAGCGCACGGCGGATCACGCATCTCGGTGCTCCGGGCCTCTCGAGCGGCGTCAGCGTCTGGCAGGGGCTCGTAATCGAGCTCGTCCTGACGTTCTTCCTCGTCTGGGTCATCTTCGCCACCGCCGCCGACCCGGGCGGCACCTTCAAGTCGATCGCCGGGCTCGCAATCGGCCTCACGATCACGATGGACGTCTTGGTGGGTGGCCCAATGACGGGCGCGGCGATGAACCCCGCCCGCGCGTTCGGGCCCGAGTTGCTGTCACGCCACTGGACCGACGCGTGGGTCTGGTACGCCGGTCCCTTCGTCGGCGCTGCGCTGGCCGCGCTCGTCTACGACACGCTCTACCTGCGGGTGCAGAGACCGCTCTTGCCGGTTGGTCCGCCCGAAACAGGCGTGATCGAGCCGCGCCCCGGCGACACAGCCGTTTCGTAGCGCGCACAGGATTGCTACAACGCGGCGGTGCCCAAACCGCTGGCCGTCGTACCCGAGCTCGAAGCCGAGCTCGACAGCCTGTACGCCCTGCTCCCGGCGGACTTCACCCGCGCGCGCAACGACCTCGCGCAGCGGTTGAAGCAGGCAGGCCAGGTCGACGCCGCCGCACGCGTCAAGCAGCTGCGTAAGCCGACTGTCCCGGTGTGGGCCGTCAACCAGCTTGCGCGGCGCCACCCCGATGAGATTCGAGCGCTCTTCGATGCCGGAGACCGGCTACGGGCTGCGCAGCAGGCGGCCCTCCGTGGTAAGAGCCAGGAACTGCGAACGGCTACGGCCGAAGAACGCAAGCTTCTGCGCAACCTGACGCAGCGAGGCGAAGGGCTTCTGCAGGAAGCCGGACATTCCGCCGACCCGAAACGCATCGCAGGCACGCTCCGCGCGGCGGCCGTCGACCCGGCCGGACGCGGACTGCTCGAACAAGGCCGGCTGAGCGAGGAGCTCGAAGCGACCGGCTTCGGCGCCTTCGCAGGGATCGAGATCCCGTCCAAAGCAAACCCGGAGACCAGGCCGCCGAAGGTGCCCTCGCCGGTAGCGCAACGCCGACGACAGGAGCGCCTCCGCAAGCTGCGCGATGGTGTCACGAAGGCGAAACGAGAAGCTGCGAAGGCAGAGCGCGCCGCAACGCGCGCCGAGGCGAGCCTGGCCGACGCGCGCCAAAGAGCCGCTCAGGCGAACGAGCTGGTGCGACGCGCTGAAGTGGAGCTGGAGCAGGCCGAGACTTAGCTACTCGACCGTGACGGTCTTCGCCAGGTTGCGCGGCTGGTCGACGTTCAGCCCGCGCAGTCGTGCGATGCGATAAGCGAGCAACTGCAGCGGCAGCACCGCAAGCACTGCCTGCAGAAAGGCCGGCGTGCGAGGGATGTAAATCACGTCGTCTGCATGGTGCTGGATGTCCTCGTTCCCGTCGGTCGCGATCGCGATCACCTGTGCGCCGCGCGCCCTCACCTCCTGGATGTTCGAGACGACCTTCTCGTAGACCACCTTCTGATCGATGGCGATGCAGACGACCGGCGTCTCGGAGTCGAGGAGTGCGATCGGGCCGTGCTTCATCTCCCCGGCCGAGTAAGCCTCGGTCGGGATGTAGGAGATCTCTTTCAACTTCAGCGCCCCTTCGAGGGCGACGGGCAAACCAATATGTCGCCCGAGGTAGAGGAAGAACGGCTTGTTGTAGTGCCGTTGCGCGATCTCCTCGATGGGATGGTCGGCGTCCAGGAAGCGCTCCATCTTCTCGGGCAGGTCGAAGAGCTCCTCGAGGATGTACTCGATCTCCTCGGCAGGCAATGTGCGCCGGATCTGCGCGAGCTTGAGCGCGATCAGCGACAGCAGTGCGACCTGTGCCGTGAAAGTCTTGGTCGCGGCAACGCTGACCTCGAGCCCTGCGCGCGTGTAAAGGACCGCGTCGACCTCACGCGTGATCTGCGTGCCGAGCTGGTTGGTGATCGCGAGCGTCCGCGCGCCTTGCTCCCGGGCGAGGCGCATAGCGGCGATGGTGTCGGCCGTCTCGCCGGACTGCGTGATCCCGATCACGAGCGTGTCCTTCGACAGCACGGGGTTGCGGTAGCGCCACTCGCTCGCGATGTCGGGCTCGACTGGAACTCGCGCCCACTCCTCGATGATGTATCGCCCGGTGACGGCGGCGTGGTACGCGGTGCCGCACGCGACGATCACGATCCGGCGCAGGTTCTGGATCTCCAGCTCGTTGAGCCCAATCCCTTCCAACACGAGCTTCCCGCGGCGCGCACGGTCGCCGATCGTCTCGCGCACCGCCTCCGGCTGCTCGTAGATTTCCTTGAGCATGAACGTCTCGTAGCCGCCCTTGACGGCGCTCTCGTCGTCCCAGTCGATTGGCTCGACTTCCTTGTGCTCGACCTCGCCCTCGTCCGTGAAGAACCGCGCGCCCTCGGGCGTGATCGCAACAACCTCGCCGTCCTCGATCAGCTGAACCTTGCGCGTCTCCTTGAGGAACGCTGCAATCGACGACGCCAAAAACATCTCGCCTTCCCCGACGCCGACGACGAGCGGGCATTGACGGCGGGCGCCCACGAGGAGATCAGGATGGTCGTGATGGATCACGACGAAGGCGAAGTGTCCCTCGAGCAGGCGATACACGGCGCGCACGGCCTCCAGGAGATCGCCTTTGTAGGCGTGCTCGATCAGGTGCACGACCACTTCCGCATCAGTCTCGGAGCTGAACCGATGGCCGTCGGCTTCGAGCGATTCCTTGAGCTCACGATAGTTCTCGATGATTCCGTTCAGCACAATCGCGAGCCGGCCGTCCTCGCACCCCGTCAGTGGGTGCGCGTTCTGCTCGTTGACGGCGCCGTGGGTCGCCCAGCGCGTGTGTCCGAGACCGTGATTCGATCTGGAGCCGTTCGGGCCGGCGGCATCTTTCAGGAACTGGAGGTTGCCAACCGCGCGCACGTATTCGAGGCTGCCGACCTCGCGCAGCGCGATGCCCGCCGAGTCGTAGCCGCGGTACTCGAGGCGCTCGAGGCCGTGGAGTAGCAGCTCCTTCGCAGCCCGGCTACCGACGTACCCGATGATCCCGCACACCCGAAGCTCCTCTCAGTTGCCGCCCCGTGCGTTCAGAGGTGGATCGAAATGCTGCAGATCGCGGTCTTTCCGAAACGGGCTCTCGAAAACGCCAAAAGCCCGGCTGAGCATCCGTCCCTTCGTTGAGACGGTCAGCCGAGCTCTCGTCGCACGAGAGCCGCGATCGTAGCACAGAGGGTTTCGGCCTCCGGGCCGCTTTCTGCCTCCGCCAGCACCCGGATGACCGGCTCCGTGCCCGACGGTCTCACCAGCACCCGGCCGCGGTCCCCGAGCTCCGCGTTGAGCCGCGCAACCTCCTCCTCGATCGCGGGATTGAGGCGCCCACGGTTCTCGACGGAGACGTTTTCCTTCGCCTGCGGAAAGCGGGGCATGACGGCAGCGACTTCCGCGAGCGGGCGGCCGTGCAAAGCGCTGCAGAGCAGCAGCGCTGCAACCAGACCATCCCCGGTCACATGTCCCTCCAGCCAGATCAGGTGCCCGGACTGTTCGCCGCCGAGAATCCCTCCCTCTCGGCGCAGAGCCTCGAGAACGTAACGGTCACCGACGTCGGTCGTGACGACGCGCACGCCGTTCTCGGCCATGAGCCGATGCAGGCCCATGTTCGCCATCAGCGTTACCGCGACCAGGTCGACCTTGCGGTCGAGCGCGAGCACGGCGAGGATCTGATCGCCGTCGACGACGTCGCCGTTCCCGTCGACGGCCAGCATGCGATCGCCGTCACCGTCGAAGGCGACGCCGAGGTCGAGCCCCAGCTCGGTGACGGCGCGCTGCAGCGCCCGCAGGTCGGTCGCGCCGCAGCCGACGTTGATGTTCGTCCCATCGGGCTCGTCGCCGATTGGCGTGAGCTGCGCGCCGAGCTGCGTGAAGGCCTGCGGAGCGAGCCCGGAGTATGCGCCGTTGGCGCAATCGACACCGATCCTCAAGCCGGTGAGGTCGGAGCCGAATCGCTCGACGACGTGCTCCAGGTAGCTGTCCGTCGCGACACCGACCTCGTCGATCTCGCCGCCCCCTGTGGCCGGCTCGTCAAGCAGCGCCTCGATCTCTTCCTCCTGCGTGTCGGACAGCTTCTGGCCGTCGCGATCGAAGAACTTCACGCCGTTGTACTCGGGAGGGTTGTGCGATGCGGTGATGACGCACCCAAGGTCGAGGGTCAACAGTGCGACGGCAGGGGTCGGGAGCACGCCCGCGACGACCGCGTTGCCGCCCACGGAGGCAATCCCACGAGCGAGTGCGCCCTCCAACTCGGGTCCGGACGCGCGGGTGTCACGTCCGATGAAGATCCGGCCGCGACCGGACCAAAGTGTCGCGGCACGGCCGAGACGTTCAACGAGCTCCGGGGTGATGTCCTTGCCGACCACGCCACGGACCCCGTCCGTGCCGAAGTATTGGCGTTGCACTACCGCTTGCTGAACTGCGGCGCCTTGCGCGCCTTGTGCAGGCCCGCCTTTTTGCGCTCGACGATACGAGCGTCGCGAGTCAGGAAGCCGGCCCGCTTGAGCGGGATACGCAACTCGGGATCGGCCTCGACGAGCGCGCGGGCGATGCCGTGACGAACTGCGCCTGCCTGTCCGCTCGGGCCGCCGCCGTGAACGCGGACGCGGATGTCAAAGGTCCCGGCGACCCCTGCGATCTGCAACGGCGCCAGCGCGGAAGTTCGGTGCGCGGCGCGCGGAAAGTAGTCCTCGATCGTGCGGCCGTTGAACCACGTGTTCCCGTCGCCGGGTCTCAGGATCACGCGGGCGACGGAAGTCTTCCGCTTGCCCGTACCACGGTACTGTGCGAGCTGACTCATCTGTCCTCCCACTTCAACGGCTGCGGCGCCTGCGGCCCGTGCGGATGCTCGGGTCCCGCGTAGATCTTGAGCTTTGTGATCTGCTGCCGAGCGAGCCGGTTCTTCGGGAGCATGCCCTTTACTGCGGCGCGCAGAACCTCCTCGGGCCTGCGGTCGAGCTGCTCGCGCAGTGTCCGGCTGCGGAGACCGCCGGGATAGCCGGAGTGCCGGTAATAGCGCTTCTGGTCGAGCTTGTTGCCAGTCACATGGATCTTCTCGGCGTTCACGACGATCACGAAGTCGCCGGTGTCCACGTGCGGCGTGTACTCGGGCTTTCCTTTGCCGCGGAGTTGGTCGGCGATGCGGGTCGCGAGCCGGCCGAGCGTCTGCCCGTCAGCGTCCACCACGTACCAGTGGCGTGAGATCTCTCCCGATTTGGCGTTGTAAGTCTTCATTTTGAAATCCCGTGCCTGGGTTCAGCCTGGCTCGGGCGTACATCCTAAAATCCCGTGCCTGGGTTCAGCCTGGCTCGGGCGTACAAAAAAGCGGACTTTGGGCGTCCGCCAGCGCGAAACTGTAGCAGCCCTGCCCGGAAATCGGTTCGAGCTCTCTGAGGCCGGCGAGACACGAACCTTTCCGCCTCTAGGTCGTCACTATGCTCATGCGGGTGAGAGGAGGGACCGCCGCGCTCGTTGCGGCTTGCGCGGGGGTCTGCGTACCCGCTGCGGCCGCGGCGCCGCCTCAGGGCCTGCAGGCGGAGGCGACCTTCGCGGCGAGCTACGCGCAGCGCGGCGTCACCAGCGTGGCGGCGACCACGCAACGAGTGAGCTGTTACGCGCCGGAGGTCTACTACACGGGCAGCCTCGCGCCCGCGCAGGGGTATCCGGACGCCGGCTCGACCTTGTGCAACGGCACTGCGACGACAGGGGAGGACATCGGCCCCTTTCCGACCCAGGACGTCTCTAACCCACCGCTTCGTGCGAAGGACTTTTCCGAATCGGATCTGCACATCGACCCGACGAACGCGCAACACCTGATCGGCATCACCAAGTGGATCGTCAACAGCGAGGGCTACAACCACCTCACCGGCTTCTTCGAGTCGTTCGACGGCGGCGCGACCTGGCCGCAACTCGGCCACATTCCAGGGTACGAAGGCTGGACGGACAATTCAGATCCCGTCGGAGCGTTCGACCCGTGGGGGAATTTCTATGCGGTCGTGTTTCCGTACGAGTTCTCGTACATGCCGAGCGGCCAGCACGTCTTCCTGTCCCCGGACGTCAATCCCTCCTTGCCGCGCTCGGGCTTGGGGATCGCCGTTCGCCCCCACGGCGCGGCGACCGCGGCGGCCTGGAACACGACACACGGCGGTCAACTCGATCTGATCGAGCGGACGCCCTTCAACGGTCGCGAGACCTTCGACAAGCAATGGATGGCGATCGACACCAATCGGCGGAGCCGGCACTTCGGCCGCGTCTATGTCACGTGGGCGATCGGGAACCAGGACCGGGACCTGCGCATCTACGCCTCGTATACAGATGCGCACGCAAACGGAACGCACACGAACTGGTCCCGCCCTCGGCTCGTGCTGGCGCAGGCCCTAGGGGTGGGCGACAACGGCTCGCTCCCACGCGTCGCGCCGGATGGGACCGTCTGGCTCGCAACGGCGAGCTTCCGTACCAACAACGAGCCGTTCACGATGTCGCTCACCTCATCACGTGACGGGGGCAGATCCTGGGCGCGACGCCGGGTGATCGTCCGCCACAATGTCGACGGGTATCGGAACACGACGTTCCGGGCCGCATTCGGGGAAGCATTCGCGGTCGGGCCGCGGAAGGTCGGCCGCTTCTACCCGTTGTACGCCACGTACGAGCAGTCCGGTGTCAGCACGACGAAGCTGTTCATCCGCGGTTCGTTGGACGGCGGCAAACATTGGTCCCGGGCGATTCAGGTGAACGACGCGTCGGGCGCGGGCGACGCGCTGCAACCGAACCTTGCCGTCGCGCCCAGCGGGACCGTGGCAGTCGCTTTCTACGACCGGCGGCTGGCGTGCCCCGAACGCGACACGCCCGAGGCGACCGTCGCGGGCTTGGTCTTCGACCCGCGCGTGCCCTCCGGGCGCGAGAACTACTGCATCAACACGGCGATCCAGTTCTACGGCGCGAAGCTCCGGCCGCTCGGCCGCAACATCCGCCTGTCGGAGCACACCTCGGATCCACAGCTGTCGGCGCCGCGTTTCGACTGCATCTGCAATCCGGCGAGCTTCATCGGCGACTACTTCGGCATCGACTCGCGGGGCGGGTTCACCTACACGGCGTCCGTCGAGACGTTCAACGGCCGCGGCGAGAACCCCGGCTACCACCAGCAGCAGCTGGTCTCGAAGATCCGGACGCCCTAGAGTCGGTCACTCATGATCAGGCGGCGTGTGATCGTGCGCGGGTTGGTGCAAGGCGTGTTCTTCCGCGACTCGACGCGCCGGCTGGCGCAGCGTCACGGCGTCTCGGGCTGGGTCGCGAATCGTGCTGACGGCGCAGTCGAGGCCGTGTTCGAAGGAGAAGCGGATGCGGTGGAACGGCTGGTCGCGTTCAGCCGCGCCGGGCCGCGCGGCGCTCAGGTCGAGTCAGTCGAGGTGACCGAGGAGGAACCGGAGGGTCTCTCCGGTTTCGCGGTGCGCTAGCCCGGCACGCAAACGTCACAGTTTCGTACCCGTGCCTGGCACCGGTACTGTCTCGACTAGTCACGCGAAAGACGAGTCTGCTCCTCCTGCTCGATCGTGGCCGTCACAGTTTCGTACCCGTGCCTGGCACCGGTACGTTCCGGCGTAGTCACGCGGAAGACGAGTCCGCTACTCCCACTCGATCGTGGCGGGGGGTTTCGAGCTCAGGTCGAGGGCAACTCGATTCACGCCGGGGATCTCGTTGATGATTCGGCTCGAGATCGTCTCCAAGAGGTCGTACGGCAGACGCGCCCAGTCCGCGGTCATCGCATCGTCTGAGGTGACGGCGCGGATGACGATCGGATACGCGTAGGTGCGCTCGTCGCCCTGCACGCCGACCGAGCGGATCGCCGGCAGCACGGCGAACGACTGCCACAGCTCGCGGTACAACCCTGCGCGCCGGATTTCCTCCTGGAGGATCGCGTCCGCCGAGCGGAGAATCGCGAGCCGCTCCTCCGTGACGTCACCGATGATGCGGATCGCAAGACCGGGGCCGGGGAACGGTTGGCGCCACACCATCCGCTCCGGCATGCCCAGCTCTTCGCCGACGCGGCGCACCTCGTCCTTGAAGAGCAGCCGTAGCGGCTCCACCAGATCCATTCGCATGTCCGCGGGCAGCCCGCCCACGTTGTGGTGCGACTTGATCATCGCGGCGACTCCGTCCTCACCGCCGCCGGACTCGATCACGTCGGAGTAGAGCGTCCCCTGTACAAGGAAGCGGATGTCCCCGAGTGTTCCGGCCTCTTCTTCGAAGACCCGGATGAACTCCTCGCCGACGATCTTGCGCTTCTCCTCCGGATCGTCGACACCTGTGAGCCGTGAGAGGAAGCGATCCTGCGCCTGCACGTGGACGAGTGGAACCTGGAAATGCCCGGCGAATGTCTCCACCACCTGCTCCGCCTCGTTCTCGCGCAAGAGGCCGTGGTCGACGAATACGCACGTGAGCTGATCGCCGATTGCCTTGTGGACGAGCAGAGCGGCGACCGCGGAGTCGACGCCGCCCGACAAGGCGCAGAGGACGCGCTCGCGCCCGACAGCCGCGCGGATCCGCTCCACCTGCTCCTCGATCACGGCAGCGGGCGTCCATGCGGGCGGCGCGCCCGCAACGTTGTAGAGGAAGTTCTTCAGCAGCTCGGTGCCGTGCGGCGTGTGCACGACCTCCGGGTGGAACTGCACGCCGTAGAGACGACGCTCCGGATCCTCGAATGCCGCAACCGGCGTCGAGGGTGACGCCGCAACGACTCGCGCCCCGGGCGGAGGCGCCGTGACGGTGTCGCGATGCGACATCCAGACCGTCTCCTCCTCCGGGAGGCCGGCGAACAGCTCGGACTCGACAGCTGTTAGCTCCGTCTTGCCGAACTCGGATGCACCGGTTCGCTCGACCGTGCCGCCGAGATCCAAAGCCAGCAGCTGCGCGCCGTAGCAGATGCCGAGTGTCGGAATGCCGAGCGCGAACACCTCGGGATCGACATGCGGGGCGCCTTCGGCATATACCGATGCAGGCCCACCGCTGAGGATCAGGGCGTGCGGGTTGCGCGCGCGCACCTGAGCCGCCGTCACGCCGTGTCCGACGAGCTCCGAGTACACGCGGCACTCGCGTACGCGCCGCGCGATCAGCTGCGCGTACTGCCCGCCGAGATCCACCACCAGCACCGGCCGCTCCTCGGCGGGCCGTTCAGGCAGCGGCAGGACTTCAGCGGCGATAGTTCGGTGCCTCCTTCGTGATCGTCACGTCGTGCGGATGACTCTCGCGGAGGCCCGCGGCAGTGATGCGGACGAACTGCGCACTCTTCATCTCCTCGATCGTCGCCGCGCCGCAATAGCCCATCGCCTGGCGCACGCCGCCGACGAGCTGGTGCAGGATCGCCGTGACGGGCCCCTTGTACGGGACACGCCCTTCGATTCCCTCCGGCACGAGCTTCTCGACGTCCTCGACGTCGCCCTGGAAGTAACGGTCGCGGGAAGAACCCCGCGCGCGCATTGCGCCGAGCGAGCCCATGCCCCGGTACTCCTTGAACCGTTCGCCCTGATGAAGAACGACGTCACCGGGGCTCTCGTCGGTTCCGGCCAGGAGCGACCCGGCCATGACGGAGTCCGCGCCGGCGGCAATCGCCTTCGCGATGTCGCCCGACGACGTCATGCCGCCGTCTGCGATCAGCGGGACACCGTGACGCGCCGCAACCGAAGCACCGTCGTAGATCGCGGTGATCTGCGGAACCCCCACTCCGGCGACCACCCGCGTCGTACAAATACTGCCGGGCCCCACCCCGAGCTTCACCGCGTCTGCGCCTGCGTCGATCAGCACCTCGGTCGCCTCGGCTGTCGCCACGTTTCCGGCAACGACCTCGACGTCGAGCTCCGACTTGATCCGCCGCACCATCTCGGGCACGGATGCCGAATGCCCGTGCGCCGTGTCGACAACCAGCACGTCGACACCCGCGTCGACGAGCGCGCTTGCGCGCTCCCACGCGTCCGTGCCGACACCGACCGCGGCGCCGACGCGCAACCGTCCCTGCTCATCTTTCGTCGCCTTCGGGAACTCGATCCGCTTCTGGATGTCCTTGACGGTGATCAGCCCCTTGAGCCGTCCTTCCGAGTCGACGACCGGCAGCTTCTCGATCTTGTGGCGATGGAGGATCGCCTCCGCCTCCGCCAGCGTCGTCCCGAGTGGAGCCGTCACCAGGTCGCGTGAGGTCATCAACGCAGACACCAGCTGCGATGCGTCCGGCGCAAAACGGAGATCGCGGTTCGTCAAGATCCCGACGAGCGTGCCCGTCTCATCGGTGATCGGCACGCCGGAGATGTGGTACGTCGCCATCAGGTCGAGCGCGTCGGAGACCAATGCGTTCCGTGGCAGGGTGACGGGCTCGACGATCATCCCGGACTCGGAGCGCTTCACCTTGTCGACCTCCGCCATCTGCGCGTCGATCGACAGGTTGCGATGGATGATGCCCATGCCGCCCTCGCGCGCCAGCGCGATCGCAAGCCGCGCCTCCGTGACCGTGTCCATCGCCGCGGAGACAATCGGGATCTCGGTCCTGATGCCGCGAGTCAGTTGGGTCGCAGTGGAGACTTCGTTCGGGAGGACACGCGACTCGGCCGGGACGAGCAGGACGTCGTCGAACGTCAGCCCCTCTTTCCCGAATTTCCGGTCGAGATCGAGGAGCCGCTCGAGGTGACCTGCGTCCAACAATTCGTGCCGCGACTCGGATGTCACGGGCAACGGCACGCTGGTTTAGACGGTCGTCCGGGCGAAGCCCGGCCGACCTCTATGCGGCGTCGTCGAGTCGACGCCTGAAGCTCGACTCCCATCGCGTCACGCTAGCACCCCGCCAAGACATCAGCCCGCGACCGGCTCGAGCACCCGCACGGGGACCGAGCTCTGCAGCCGCGAGGCCTCCCGGGGCTCGAAGCGCCCGGCGCCGACCTCGAGCGTCGAGGCCGCACCCGCGGCGACGGCGCGCTTCAGCGAGTCCTCGATCGAGCTCTCCGCGACCCGCGCGGCGAGGAAGGCCGCGAGGAGGACGTCCCCCGAGCCGACCGCAGAGACGGGCTCCACGAGCGGCGCGTCCGCGCGGAACAGCGTCCGCTTCCGCTCGATGCGGAAGAGTCCGAAGCTCCGGGTCTCAGCGGTGATGAGCACGTTGCGAGCGCCCATGTCCGCGATCCGGTCGAGCGCCATCGTGTAGTCCTCGTCGTCCCCGAGCTCCTGGCCGACGAGGCCCTCGGCCTCGCGCTGGTTCGGTGTGACGAGGAACACTTCGGCCTCGACGCCAAGCCGCAACGGCGGCCCTTCCGAGTCCAGGACCGCCGGCACGTTGCGCCGGTTGAGATCGCGGATCGCCTCGGCGTAGAAGGCGTCGTCGACGCCCCGAGGCAGCGTCCCCGCGAACACGACCATGTCCGCGCCGCGAGCGAGGTAGCTGATCTTGTCGAGCAGCATCGCGAGCTCCTCCGGCTCAACATGAGGTCCCCACTCATTGATCTCCGTGTACGTCCCCGCCGTCGGATCGACGACCGCGGTCGAGGTGCGCGATTCGTCCGCGATCCGCACGAAGTCGTTGAGGATCGCCTCGGAGGTCAGCTCCTCGACGATGCGCGTTCCGGTTCGTCCGCCGGCCAGGCCGGTCGCGACCACCGGGACGTCCAGCCGCTTGAGGGCGCGTGCGACGTTGATGCCTTTCCCGCCGGCGAGCGTGAGACCCTGGCTTGCGCGGTGGCGCTGACCCAACTGGAAGTTCGGGACCGTCAGCGTCCGGTCGATTGCCGCGTTCAGGGTCACGGTGACGATCACGAGAACCAGTCCTTGACGTGAGTGAACGTCCGGCCTGCATAGAAGCCGACGCGGCCGCCGAAGCCAGGCTTGGCCACGGAGCGCTCGGCAATTAAGGGCTGTCGTGCCACGAGCCGACGTCCCGAGTAAATGCGGACTTCCCCAACACGCTGCCCTCGATCGACCGGGAGCTCGAGCGCCCTCGAAGCGACAATGCGTTCGACGAGCGGCTTGTCGATGCGCACGACTCGCGCAACCTGCCGTGCGGCGACGATCGGGACCGAGTCCTTCCCGTAGCCGACGCTCGCCTGGAGATAGACGTGCCCACGCGGCACCAGCCACACGGAGCGGTAGCGCGAAATGCCCCAGCGCAGCAGCGAGGCCAGGTCTGTATTCCGCTGCGAACGCGTAGGGCTCCCGAGCACGGTCGTGTAGAGCGTGACGCCGTTCCGGCGCACCGCAGCGACCTCGCACCAGCCCGCCGTGCCCGTGTGCCCGGTCTTGACGCCGTAGAGCCCTTTGAAGACACCGAGTAGGTCGTTCCACGTGTGCAGCCGGCGCCCCCCCGCGATCGAGTCGTTTCGGACCCGCACGACCGCCCTGATCCGCGGGTTGCGCATCGCTGCCTGCGCGAGCGCCGTCACGTCACTTGCGGTTGAGTAATGACCAGGGACGTCCAGACCGTCCGGCCGGATGAAGTGCGTGCGCTCGAGCCCGAGCTCTCGGGCCTTCGCATTCATCATCGCCACGAACGCCGTACGGTCGCCGTGGCCGACGTAGTCCGCAAGCGCCACTGCGGCGTCGTTGGCACTCTGGATCAATGCGGCCTTGACGAGATCACCCACGCGTATCCGTTCACCGGCGCGGAGATGGACGGTCGACTCGCCGACTGCGGCAGCGTCCGCCCGGACTCGCACCACGTCTTGCCAACGTACATGGTCGAGCGCGACGAGAACCGTCATCAGTTTCGTGATGCTCGCGATCGGGACGCGCGCCCAAGCCCCGTGTTGGGCAAGCACCTCGCCCGTGGCGGGGTTCTCGACGATGAACGCTCGCGCCAAAACGGGAGGCGGCGCTGCGACCGCTGCCCCAGTAGTGACGAAGGCGAGCGCCGCAAAGACTGCGGCGACCCAGATCCGGAGGATCACGAATCCCAGGATAGTTACTTGACGCGGATGCGCTGTCCGATGTGCATCGCCGTCGGATCGATACCGGGATTCAGGGTCATCAGCTCGTCCACCGTGGTGCTGTACTTCTCGGCGATGGAGCCGAGCGTATCGCCGCTCTCAACCACGTAGTACTCCGCCCCCGGCGTCGTCGTTTCCGTCGCAGTCGTCGTGGTGCCGGCTTGCGGGCCCGTGAGGACGAGCTTGGTCGTTGTCGTTGTCGCAGCCTTCGTAGTAGTAGGCATTGTCGGGAGCCCGACCGTGGTCGTCGATCCGGAGCCGCTGTCCAGGCCCGCCTTGATCAGGATCACGGCAATCGTCACGGCCACGAGGAACGCAGCCGGGGCGCCGTAGCGCGTCAGCTGCTGACGGCTGCGCGGATCCATGGGCCTCTCCTTACCAGCCGGAGACTGCCCACACTTCTCGAGCGTATTTCGACGCCTCCGCGGCGGCTGCGCTGCGCCAGTCCATGCCGGTCACACGGAAGGCATAAATCACGTCGCGGGAGACGTTCACGAGTGCGCTCGCCGGGCCGCTCGTGAAGGCACGCGCCACATCGGCAGGCGTCGCGCCCTGTGCGCCGACACCGGGGAGCAGCAGGATCGCGCGCGGGAGCAGCTTTCGTGCCTCACCCACGGCGCGCGGGTGCGTCGCTCCGATAACGGCACCGACCGACGACAGGCCGTGTTCCCCGACCAGGTCGGCACCCCATTCCGCGACGAGTTCCGCGACCTGGTGCCAGACATGCCGCCCGTCGGAGAGAACGAGGTCCTGCACCTCCGCGCCGCCGGCGTTCGACGTCTTGACGACGCAGAAGATGCCGGCTCCGTCTCGGCGGCACGCCGCGAGGAACGGATCGAGTGAGTCACGGCCGAGATACGGATTGACCGTCACCGCGTCGGCGAGCGGTGGCTTGCCGTTCGGCGACCCCAGATACGCCGTTGCGTACGCGCGCGCGGTCGAGCCGATGTCGCCGCGCTTCGCGTCGGCAATCACCTGCAACCCGGCCGCGCGCGAGTAGGCGCAAACGTCCTCGAGAGCGCGTATGCCGTCGGCGCCGAGCGCCTCGAAGAATGCGACCTGCGGCTTGACCGCGACCACATAGGGCGCGACCGCATCGACGAGGCCGCGGCAGAAACGCGCGCACGCGTCCGCTGCTTGAGCACGGCCTAGGTGAGCGTCACCTTTGAGCTCGACTGGCAGGAGATCCGGCCGCGGGTCGAGCCCGACCACGAGCTGAGAGCGCTTCCGCTCGACCGCCTCGGCCAGACGGTCGGCGAAGTTCGTCGTCGCGACGGCGGCCACACCGTGAGAGTACTTCGCCCCAAAGACGACGAAGGCCGCGAACTAGGCGGCCTTCGTCAGTTCCTGGAGAGGCTCGGGACTAGGCGCCGGCCCCGCCGGCCTTTACGGCTGCCTTGAGTTGACTCCCCGCGCTGAACTTCGGCACAGTGGCTGCCGGAATTGTCACCTTCTGCGTCGGATTGCGGGGATTCACGCCCTGACGCTCTGCGCGCCGCTGGGTCACGAATTTTCCGAAGCCCGTGAAGGCCACTTCTCCGCCGCCCTGCAGCGTGTCGGTGATGGCGTCGAGGAAGGCGTCTACGGCCTTCGCCGCATCGCGACTCGAGAGATCGGCGCGCCTCGCGATCTCGTTAACGAACTCCTGTTTCGTCAAGTCCCACTCCTCCTGTCGACAGATCGAACCTCGGGCAAAAACCCTAACAGCAGCGCCGGACTGGCTCAACCATGCGGTTTTGCGGGTCTTTTGGGCCGATCTGACCGACCCTGCGGGTGATTTCTGCCCAAAAGAGCGCCTATTTAGACGACTTCCAAGATCTCGCTCGCACGAAAAATCGGTCGCAAACGCACCGCCTGGCGCGCGAGCGCATCGGCTCCGCCTTCCTCGCGATCCACTACGCAGACCGCAGTGCGCACGGTCAAGCCGGCGCTGCGTAGCGCCTCGACTGCCTCCAAGAGGGCTCCACCGGAGGTGACGACGTCCTCGACGAGGCACACGGTTTCGCCCTTGTCATAGACGCCCTCGAGCCGGTTCGAAGTGCCGTAGCCCTTCGCGGCCTTGCGAACGATCAGAAACGGGAGCCCGGAAGAGAGCGAGCCGGCGGCCGCGAGCGCAACCGCGCCGAGCTCGGGCCCGGCCAGCCGCGTCGCCTCCGGCTCGAAGTCGTGCACCGCCCGTGCAATCCGATCGCCGAGCGGCGCCAGGATCTCGGGTCGCGTCTCGAAGCGGTACTTGTCCAGGTAGTAGCGCGAGCGCTTTCCCGAGCGCAGCAGGAAGTCACCTTCCAGGTAGGCGTGCTCGCGGAGCGCGAGCTTCAGCTCGTCGTCCGTCAAGTACTGCGGGTCTTGCGGATGACGTCGCGCGCAAGCGGCAGGAGCCGGTTGGCTCCAGGGGAGCCGTTCGTGAGCGAGAGCATCGAGCCGTCCTCGAAGTAGAGGTCGGCCCGCTCGCGATGCGCGACCTGGCGGCGGATGAAGGCGGCGCCGGCAAGCATCCCGCCGACGATTCCGAGAAGTGCGGCGACGCTACGACGCATCCGGCTTCTTCCTGGTCGCCGGCTTCCGCGCGGCCGTCTTCTTCTTCGCGGCCGTAGCCGTCTTCTTGCGCGTGGCCGCGGGCTTCTTCGCGGCTGCGGGCTTCGCGGCCGGCTTGACGGTGCGCAGGGCCGACTTGAGGTCGTAGAAGACGAGCCCGGCGGTCGGATTGCTGGCTGTGGTGGCCGCGATGACCGTCTTTCCGGCCCGCACCACAAAGACGCTGCCCTCGCCGGTCGCCACCTCGAGCTGCGTCAGCGCGCTCTCGCCAGTCTTGATCTCGTCGGCGGCGGCAAGCAGCCCGCCGGCCGCCTTAGCCAGCTCATTGGCCCGCGGGGAGTCTCCGAGCGTGGACGCGGCGACCTTGCCTTCGTCGTCGAACACGACCGCGGCCTGGATCTGTGAGGAGATCTCGGTCAGGTCGGCGAGTGCCTGCTGGGCGTCCATCGTGGGCTGAAGCATAAGGCTCGGTCGCGACGCCGACCAGAAGAGGCCGTGGCGGCTCGGCCGCCGCGGCCGTTGACGAGATACTGCCGCCACGTGCGAGTCCGCCGACGGGATCTGGTGCAGAAGTTCTTCGCCGACCGAGGCCCGCACCTCGCCGCGATGATCGCCTATTTCGCGCTTCTCTCGTTCGTCCCGCTGACCTTCCTCTCTCTTGCCCTCCTGGGCCTGACGGGGCGCGCGGACGAGTCCTCGTTCCTCGTCAGGGAGATCAAGAAGACGCTCCCGGGAACGCCGATCGACCAGATCGTCAACCTCGTGCACGCCGTCCAGGACAACGCGGCCGCACTCGGCATCGTCGGCGGGCTCGCGTTGCTGTGGACATCTCTCTCACTCTTCAGCGTGCTCGAGTCGGCGTTCAACATCGTGTACGGACGCCAGAACCGGTCCTTCCTGCACGGTAAAGGACTCGCCTTCCTGCTGATGGTCAGCTCCCTGGTGACGCTGTTCGTCGCGCTGCTCGCCGGCTCGCTCGGCGTGTCGGCGTTACAGGAATACGCACCCGGCTTTGTCTCGAACGCGGCAACGGCGTACGCGCTCTCGATCGGCGTCTCGCTCATCGGAGTCTTCCTGTTCCTGCTCTCCTGTTACTACGCGCTGACCAACGAGGACGACCTGACGTTGCGGGAGGTCCTCCCAGGTGCGATCTTCGCCGCGATCCTCCTCGAGGGGACCTTCCAGGTGCTCCCCCTCTATCAGCGGTACGCCGACCTGAACCCGGCGCTGCGGGCATTCGGCGCTCCCGCGATCCTGCTCGTCTGGCTCTACGTGATGGCAAACGTGATCGTGTTGGGCGCGGAGCTGAACTGGTGGCTTGCACGCCGAGCCCAGCAGCGGGCCGGCGACGAGCTAGCGGGCCTCGCCTAAGGACGCAAGCAGCGCGCGGGCCGCGTTTGCGCGGTGGGAGTTTGTGCGCTTCCAATTATTGCCCAGCTCGGCAACGGTCCGCGTCTCACCATCCGGGATGAAGATCGGGTCGAAGCCGAAGCCTTCCGTGCCGCGCGGCTCCGTGGCGATGCTGCCTTCGAGCGTGCCCGTGCCGCGAAGCTCGTCGCCCGCGGGCGAGAGGATGACGAGCTCGCTCACGTAACGCGCTCTGCGGTCCTCGACTCCGGCCAGCTGATCGAGCAGCCAGCCAACGGGATCGTCGCCGCCAGAGCGAGCCGACTGGACTCCCGGCCCAGCGCCGAGCGCCGCCACCTCGATCCCGGAGTCCTCCCCGAAGACCCACTCATCCAGGTCCGCCCGCGTCCGTCCGAACAGGGCCTTGCCGCGTGCGTTCTCGTAGTACGTGTCGCCTTCCTCGGCCGGGTAGTCGTCGGCTTCCAGCGGCTCGATCTTCCAGTCCGGCAGCAAGTGCTCGAGCTCACGCGCCTTGTTCGCGTTGCGCGAGGCGACCCTCGCCTTCAGTCCGTCCACCGCACCTCGATGACATGCTCCAGGTCTGCGATCTGCGCAACGATTCGCGCAGCGGGAGTGTCACGCGGCAACACGACGTCGAACTCGAGCCGCCGGCGGTCGCCCTCCTGGCTCACTTCGAGCGACGAGATGCGCGCTCCCGCGCGTTCGACCTCGTCGATCACTTCACCCGGCGCTTGGCCCGCCGGCAGCGCGACGAGCAGCCGCCCATCCTCCGCGCGGAAGCGAGTGAGGAGTCGGTACGCGATGATTCGCAGTGGCCACAGCGCGAGCAGAACGAGTCCCGTAGTGATCACTGCGGCGCTGTAGTAGCCGGCCCCCGCAGCGAGACCGACCGCTGCGACGACCCACAACGTCGCGGCCGTCGTGAGCCCTCGCACCGAGAGCCCCTGCCGGATGATCGCGCCCGCGCCGAGAAAGCCGATGCCGGTGACGATCTGCGCGGCGATCCTCGTCGGGTCAGCGCGCACGACGTTCGCTCCCGAATCGAGGAAGGCGTGGAAGCCGTACGCGCCGACGATCGTGAACAGAGCCGAGCCCAGCGAAACGAGCAGGTGCGTGCGCAGGCCGGCCTCGCGCTCGCGCAGCTCCCGCTCGACGCCGATCAAACCGCCGAGCAGCGCAGCGAGCGCGAGCCGCAGGAGCGACTCGTCCCAGTTGAGGGTCGGCAGCTGGCTAGACGCGAGCTGTAGCAACGGCTTCCTCTTGCACAGTCGCGAGCTGACGCTCGCTCCCGCGGGGGAAACCATGTTTCCCCCACGAGCCCCCTTCTTTTCTGTACGCCTCGGCCCACGCGCCGCCGAGATCGCCGCGCAGGTCGAGGAGAACACGCGGGGGAACCTCCCGGTTCCCCCCGAACCCCTTCCCCACGCCCAGACAGACGCACGCGTTCGGCGAACTCATGCTCGAACCTCAACTGCGTCTGCCTGTGCGAGCGCCAACTCTTCGATTCCTCCCGCAGCGAGCTCGAGCAGGTCGTCGAGCCGCGCACGCGTGAAGGGCGTCTTCTCTGCCGTCGCCTGCACTTCGACGAGCGCACCGTCGCCGGTCATGACGACGTTCATGTCCACCTCGGCCTGCGAGTCCTCCGAATAATCGAGGTCGAGGAGTGCCTCGCCGTCGACGATCCCCACCGAAACTGCGGCGACGGAGCCGGCCAACGCTTTCGAGAGGCCGAACTTGTCGAGCGCGCGGCGCGCCGCGACGTACGCACCCGTGATCGCAGCGCAGCGAGTTCCCCCATCGGCCTGCAGCACGTCACAGTCGATCCAGAGCGTGCGCTCGCCGAGTGCCTCGAAGTCCGTGACCGAACGAATCGAGCGACCGATCAGCCGCTGGATTTCGATCGTGCGTCCACCTTGCTTCCCCCGCGAGGCTTCACGGTCGGTGCGATCGCCGGTCGAAGCCGGGAGCAACGAGTACTCCGCCGTCAGCCAGCCGCGGCCCTTGCCCGACAACCAGCGTGGCACGCCTTCCTGGATCGAAGCGGTGCAGAGGAGCTTCGTCTTGCCCTGCGCATAGAGCACAGAGCCGTGCGGCTGCTCGAGAAAATCGGGGATCAAATCGAGCAAGCGGAGCTCGTCGGGTCTGCGGCCGTCGTTCCTGGACATCATGCCGCCGCACCAAGGGCAGCCAGCTCCACGTGCTCGACGTCGGCAACCGGGAGCTGCAGGAAGCGCGCACCCATCTCAAGGAACGCATCAGGGTCGCCGGTGGTCAGAAAACGGTACGAGCCTTCACGCCGGGCATCGTTCTCGTAGCCCTTCCGCGCCAGTGTCTCGGCCACCTCGCGCGCAGTCTCCTCGGCGGAGAAGACGAGTGTCACGTCGCGCCCGAAGACTCGCTGGAAGATCGGCCTGATCAACGGATAGTGCGTGCAGCCGAGGATGACCGTGTCGACCTCCGCTTCCTTGAGCGGCGCCGCGTACTCCCGCACAGCCTCCGTCGTCTCGGCCCCGAACGGATCCTCGCTCTCGATCAGCGGCACGAGGCGCGGGCACGCGATCGGTACGAGCTCCACTCCGGCGTCGAGAGCGTGCACGAGCTCCGCGTATCTTCCGGCGGCGACCGTGCCTTCGGTCGCGAGCAAACCGATGCGGCGATTGCGCGTCGCCTGAACGGCGGCGTGCGCCTCCGGCGTGATCACGCCGACGACGGGGACCTCGAGCTCCTCCTGCAACTGGGGCAGGGCCGCCGACGTCGCCGTGTTGCACGCGTTGACGACGAGCTTGACGCCCTGGCTCTGCAGATAGGCCCCGATCTCGCGCGCGAACTGCCGGACCTCGTCGAGAGGCCGGGGCCCGTAGGGCAAACGTGCGTGGTCGCCGAGGTAGACGAAGTCCTCGTGCGGCATGGTGACGAGGCACTCGTGCAGGACGGTCAGGCCGCCCACGCCCGAGTCGAACACACCCACCGGCCGCGGATCCACACGGCGATCGTATAGCCGGGATACGCTGTGCACCTGGTGCGCCGCCTTCTTGCGCTTGCTTTCCTCGTGGCCTTTGCGCTGGCTGCGCCCTCCGTCGGACGCGCCGCGGAGGTGTCGCTGACGATGGACGACGGTGTTCGCATCGACGCCTCGCTCCTCCTGCCGGATGGCGCCGTCCCAGGGGGAGGTTGGCCCGCGGTCATGCTCTTCCACGGCCTCGGCGGCAATCACAAGGGACTCGTCAGCGGCCTCGCTGCGCCGTACCTGAGCAAGGGCTACGCCGTCTTCGCACCCGACGCGCGCGGGCACGGCACCTCCGGCGGCTACGTCTCGCTCGACGGGCCCCGTGAGGTCGCAGACATCCGCGCCGAGTTCCAGTGGCTTTCGGACCGGCCCGAGGTGAGTGACTCGCAGATCGGGGCCTGGGGAATCTCGCTCGGCGGTGGCGCGGCCTGGAACTCCGTCGTCGCCGGGGTGCCCTTCATGGCGCTGGAGACATTCGAGACCTGGAGCGACTTGTATCGCGCGCTCTTCCCACAGAATCTGGGCAAGTCCGGCGCGATCTACAACTTCGCCCAAAGCGTGCCGGCTGACCGCATCGACCCAGCGTTGCGGCCCTACGTGCCGCAGATGATCGGCAACGACAACCTGCCGGGCGTGCGGACGTTGCTCGGAACACGATCGAGCCTCAGCGCCCTCTCAGCGGTGACTACCCCGAGCTTTCTCTTCCAGGGACGCCGCGACTTCGCCTTCGACATCGACCAGGCCGCGGACGCCTATCGCCGACTCGCGGGACCGAAGCGCCTGTACATCGGCCCGTTCGGACACTCGCCGTCGAGCTTTCCCGGCCCGGATCTCGTCCACGTGCTCGATCTCTCGACGCGCTGGTACGACCGTTTCCTGAAGGGAATTCCGAATGGAATCGACAAGGAGAAGCCCGTGCAGATCGGGTCGGAGCCCTGGAGCGGGAAGACTGCGAGCTTCGCGCGACCGCCCTCGGTGAAGAGCCTGACGCTCGTGTCGCAAGCCCGCTCCGGGCTATCGGCGCGGGGGAAGGTCGTGCGCACGTTCACCCTGCCGAAGCGCGACCTGGAACAGTTCGGCGCGCCGCTCATACGCGTCACGGCCTCCACTGCCACTCAGTGGCCTCATCTCGTCGCGGTCTTGACGTCGCTCGATGCGCGTGGCCAGGAGACGGTGCTGACCGAAGGCGGCACAATCACTGCGCTGGGGAAGAAGGCACGCACGGTTTCCATCAAGCTCATCTCGACGGGCAACCTGCTGCGACGTGGGACGAAGCTGCGCGTGTACCTCGGCGGAACGTCGACCGTGCAGAACGTCGCGAACCTGCTCTATCTCAAGCTCGTCCCGGACGACTCGCGGCTCACGGTCGGCAAGGTGACCGTGACGCTGCCGCTGCTGCCGAAGACGATTTCGAAGTGATCTCGCAGCTCGCCGCGGCGGCGGCCGCGATCGCGCTCGGCACTCCCGCGGCGACGCCCGGTGTCACGCCGAGCACGATCACGATCGGCGGGACAATCCCCATCAGCGGCCCCGCCGCCGCCTACGGCTCGGTCGGTCGGGGTGCGGACGCGTACTTCAAGTACATCAACTCGAAAGGCGGCGTCTTCGGGCGCAAGATCGACTACAAGTATCTCGACGACGAGTTCGACGTCGCGAAGACGATCACCCTGACGCGCCAGCTCGTCGAACAGGACGAAGTGCTGGCCATCTTCAACAGCGTCGGCACCGAGCACGCGCTCGCGATCCGCTCGTACCTCAACGACCGCAAGGTGCCGCAGCTCTTCCTCGGTAGCGGCGTATCGAAGCTCGCCACCGAGCATGCGAAGTACCCGTGGTCGATGGGATACCTCCCGAGCTTCGCGGGCGAGGGGGCGATCTACGGCCGCTACGTCGCTGCGAATCAGCCGAAGGCGCGGATCGCCGTGCTGTACGAGAACTCCGACTTCGGCAAGGACATGCTCAACGGCCTGCGTCGCGGTCTCGGCGGCAAGGCGAAGATCGTCGGCACGCAGGCCTACGAGATCGCAGACTCCGGCGTCGCCTCGCAGATGGCACGGCTCAAGAGCACCGGCGCGGACACGCTCATGCTGTTCGCCACGCCGCAGTTCGCGATCTTCGGCTACGTCGGCGCGTTCCGACTCGGTTGGCACCCGCACGTCTACGTCACGTCGGTCTCGATCTCGCCGGACATCATGAAAATCGCGCGGGTCGCATCCAGCCGCAAGCAGGTCGAGGGGTCGGTCTCGATCGCCTTCGTAAAGGATCCGACCTCCAAGCAGTGGGCGAAGGACAAGACCGTCCGGCTCTACCAATCGATCCTCCGGCGTTTCCTCCCCAGCGCGAAGCCGGAGGACGTTTTCAACTACTACGGGATGGCGGTCGCCTACACGATGGTGGACACCTTGAAGAAGGCCGGCCGCGACCCGACTCGTGCGAGCGTCCTGAAGGCCGCGACCCATCTCAACGAGACGAATCCGTTCCTACTGCCGGGTCTCCGGATCAAGACCTCGCCGAGCGACTACTACCCGATCGATCGGGTCAAGCTGGCCCGCTACGGCGGGGATCAATGGCGGTTCTTCGGAAAGTTGGTCAACGCACGCGATTAGGCTCAACTCTTCGGGGCATCCCGCGTCTAATGGAAAGGCTTTTTCTGATTTCGAAGTAGGAAGGAAGGGGTATGAAAACAATCCTCAGGCTGGCCGTGCTCGCTCTTGCGGGCACCGCCGTGCTGGCATTCGCTGGGAACGCGCTGGCCACCCAGAAGCTGAGTGTCAAGCAGACCACGACGTCGCTCACCATCAAGGTGTCGCAAGCGCAGACCGATCCGCAGCCGCTCAAGGTCTCCATCTACGTTCCGACCGGCTACTCGATCAACACATCAGCGCCGGCGGGGACCAAGATCGGAGCTACGACCGGCACGGTGTTCTCGCGCGACGCGAACATTCCGCTGCCACTTTCCGGTGACGTCGTCGCCGCGGCAGACTCCAGCGCACCCGCGTGCGACCCGGTTCCCCACCTCGCCGTGTGGAACCTCGCTCTCTCGGTCGCTGGGCAGAACATCACACTGCCTTTGCACGTCGACCAGCTGTCGGGCGCGGAAGCGGCGCTCGGCGCGTACAAGCTCGTCATATGCCTCGCGCCCGACGACGTTCCGGTTGGCACGCCGGGCCGCTCGCCGAACGGCGCTCGGCTGCTGGACGCGACCTTCACGGTGAACAACGTCTTCACCGTGCCCGCGGGGCAGAGCATCTGGAAGGCGATCACGACCCCGTGGGCCGGAGGTGTGCCCAATGCCGCCGGAACGGTCGAGACGCGGGCGTTCGTCGCAAACGGTGCGATCACGCTCGCCAAGAAGGTCAACGCCAGGGCGCGGCTCGTGAAGTTCACGGGCAAAGTCACGCAGGCGGGCGCCGCTGTCGCAGCTGCGAGGGTTGTCCTCCTGGTCAACGGTAAGTCGGCCGGCTTCACGGCGCGGGCGAACGCGTCCGGCAACTACAGCTTGGTGCTGAAGAAGACGGGCAGGAAGACGACATCGACGTTCCAGGCACGAACGACCGTGGCTGAGCGCGACATCACGGCTACGGGATGTGCCTCGCCGACGCCCGGGGTTCCCGGTGGATGCGTGAGCGCGACTGCCTCGCCGTTCACTGCAGTGAGCGCCAAGATCAGAATCCGCCTCTAGACCCGGAGCCTGGCGCATGAGAAGTACGAGGCGGGGCCAGTTGAGCCCCGTCTCGTATGCTGGGACGGTGGCGGACATCCGCATCGGAACCTGCTCGTGGGCCGACGACGCGCTCTCGAAGCACTGGTATCCGCCTGGCCTGAAGGCCGGGGACCGTCTGGCGTACTACGCAGAGCACTTCGACACAGTCGAGGTCGACTCCACCTATTACCGGCTGCCGGACGAGGAGATGGTCGAGCGCTGGGCGGAACGCACCCCGGACCGATTCGTGATGCACGTCAAGGCCTTCGGTTTGATGACGCGTCATCCCGTCAAGCTCGAGTCGCTGCCACCGGACCTGCGTGACGAAGCGCAGACAGACGAGCGGGGTCGAGTCGAGCGGCCGTCCCGGGAGTTTCGCGGCGAGGTCTTTCGAAGATTCCTCGCCGCGCTCGAGCCGCTGCGCTCCAGTGGCAAGCTCGGCGGGATCCTCTTCCAGTTTCCCTCATATGTGGTCTACAAGGATCGCTCGCTCGAGTACCTGCAATGGGCGCGCGAGCAGATCGGGGACGACGAGATGCTCGTGGAGTTCCGGCACGCGAGCTGGCTGGACGAGGATCATCGCGACGACACTTTGAGGTTCCTCGAGGAGCTCGGCGCCGCGAACGTGATCGTCGACGCGCCTCGGATCGAGGGTGCCAAGAATCTCGTCCCGACCGTGCCGGCGCTTACGAGCCCGACCGCTTACATTCGCTTCCACGGACGCAACGCGGCGACGTGGAACAAGCGGGGCGGCAGCGCTGCCGAGCGATTCGACTATCTGTACTCCGACGAGGAGCTGCGTGAATGGGTTCGGCCGTTGCGCGAGCTCTCGGATCAGGCCGAACAGGCATACGCGTTCTTCAACAACAACGCCACGAGCCCTGACGGTCGTGGCGGGCGCATGGCGCAGGCCGCCGCAAACGCGAAGGAGCTGCAGCGCTTGCTGCAGGCGGAGAAGGTTCCAGTGAGCGCGCCGCACTAATGGACGTCCTCGCGGTCATCCACGGGGAGAGCGTGCGCTCGGGCGTTTTCGGCGATGTTGTTCGCGCGCGCGGGCACACGCTCGAAGAATGGAGCCTTGCCTGGGGAACGCCGCTGCCGCGTCCGCTTGACGCGTACGGCGCGGTGCTCGTCTTCGGCGGAGCGATGCACGCCGATCAGGACCAGCACCACCCCTGGTTACAGGAAGAGGATTTCTTCCTGCAGCGGTTGCTCGACCTACACACGCCGATTCTCGGAGTCTGCCTCGGCGCGCAGTTGCTCGCAAAGGCGGCGCATGCACCGGTCTTTCCCGTCGACGAGGCCGAAGTCGGCTGGTTCGAGGTGGAGCTCACCGATGCGGGCGCGGACGATCCGATCCTCGGCCGCCTGCCCCGGAGCTTCGACGCGTTCCAGTGGCACTACTACGCCCACGGTGTGCCGGCGGGTGCGGTCGAGCTGGCCAGCAACCGTGTGTGCACGCAGGCTTTCCGGCTCGGCGACAACGCGTGGGGCGTGCAGTTCCATCCCGAGGTGACGCTCCAACAGGTGCAGAGCTGGGTCGACGAGGAAGAGGAATTTCCGGTCGACGCCCAGGCTCTGCTCGCAGAAACGCGGGAGCGAATCGAAGCGTGGAACGCGCTGGGTCGTGAGCTCTGCGACGCGTTCGTCGACGCTGCCGAGCGAGTCGGCGCTCCGGCCTAGACACGTATTCCGCGGACACGGCCGAGTGTCTGACACCACGGCGTAGCGGACGGCGTCACGGCTCTAGGGCATCGTTCCGTGCGTCGGGACACCCGGGTACGCGGGGCGTCACACTTACGGCACGGTGTCTGACACCACGCCGTCGGGCCCACCGAGACGTGTCGGCGTCAGCCTTTTTCGAACGGCAGGTCGTCGTGGCGCGACCATTCGTGCCACGAGCCTGCGTAGTTGCGCGCGCTGTATCCCGCGCGGCGTAGCGCGAGCGTCGCCAACGCGGACCGCGAGCCGGAATGGCAGTACGCAACGATCTCTTGCGGATCGCCGAGTCGAGCTCTGATCTGGTCCGCCGCGAGCGGCTCACCGGGACCCGAGAAGAGCTCCTGCACCGGCACGTGACGGGCTCCCGGGATGCGGCCCTGGCGCGGGTCGCACGGATAGCCGTGCTTGCCTCTGAACTCCTCTTCCGAGCGAACGTCGAGGATCATCAGCGTCGAGTCCGCGAGCCTGCCCGCGAGCTCGTCCCTCGTCGGCACTGCATCGAAGCGCGGTTCGAAGCTGGTCTTCACCGGATGTAGCTCGACCTGCCCGACCTGCAGCTCGCCCGACCACGCAGCAACCCCTCCGAGGAGAATGGCGACGCGCGGATGTCCCGCGAGCTCGGCCATCTGGGCGGCCGGCATCGCGCCCATGCCGTCGCCACGGTCGTAGAGAACAAGCCGCTCGTCGCCGGTCACGCCGTGACGCCGCAGGCGGAGGCCGACCTCGGGGGCGAGCGCCGCCAGCATCTCGCGATCGCTCATCGGCGGCGGCGAGCCCAGAACGAGTGGCCTCGAACCGGGAATGTGCCCCCGCGCATGTGCGTTCGGCCCACGCACGTCGCCGAGGAACAGGTCGTCTGCCCCGAGCTCGCCTTCGAGCCAGGCGACGTCGACGACAGACGGAAGCTCAGACACTGCCGACGAACTCGCGCAGGATCTCGTTGAACTCGTCCGGCCGCTCGAGGTTCACGAGGTGGCCCACTCCTTGCAGTTCGCGCACGTCGAATTCGCTCAGCTCTCCCGCGGAGACATATGGATCGAGCTCGCCGACGACGAACTGCACAGGGCGGGAAAACGAACGCACGACATCGGTCGAATCCGGCCGGTCGCGAACCGCCTCGAGAGCGGTGACGAGCGCGTCGGCGTCCCGATAGACCAGCTGCTTGTCCGCCACGCTCTGGTCGTGAAAGAGCTTCGGCAGCATCATGCGCCAGAGTCCTTCCAGCCCTTCGTTGCGGATCAGCTCGATCGTCTCCGCCCTGCCGGCGCGGCGCTCCTCCGTGTCGGCGTCAGGGCGCGCGCCGACGAGCAACAAACCGCGCACCCGCTCGGGTACTCGTCGAGCCAGTGCAAGGGCGCAATAACCGCCCATCGATGCTCCGACGACTGCGAGGTCGCCCTCTGTCTCGCCGGCGATCGAATCGGCCCACTCGTCCATCGTCCGCCCACGGCCGTACAGGCGTGGCGCAGTCACCTCGTGCCCGACGAGCGCCGCACGCTGAAGCTCCCACATCTGTTTGTCGAGCGGGAAGGCGTGCAGCAGCAGGACCTTCACAGCGAGGCGACAACGTCGAGCTCCGCAGCGATCGACGACCGCTGCTCGAGGCGGCCCACCCACTCGGCGAGCGCCGGGAACCGTTCGAGGTCGACCTCCATGCGGTCGCGTGCGCGCAGGATCCACGGCACGTACGCGACGTCCGCGAGCCCGAACTCCCGCCCGGTCAAGAACTTTTGCTCGTGTAAGACCGCGTCCAGCGTCGCGAGCGCAGCGTCGAGCCGCTCACGCGCACCATCCTCACCGCGGCGGACCCCGTAGTACGGCTTCGAGAGCCGGTCGAACCGGAAGACCAGCAGCCGTCCGAGCGCGCGGTCGGCGGGATCGGCAGGCCACAGCGGCGGGTCCGGATAACGGTCGTCGAGGTATTCGTCGATGACGGCAGACTCGGCGAGCACGAACGTGTCCTCTTCAAAGACGGGCACCCGCCCGAGCGGGTTCTTCTCGTAGATCCACGCCGGGCGATCGTCGAGATCGATCTCGACGATCTCGTACTCGATTCCCTTTTCTGCGAGCACGATTCGGACACGTGCGCAATAAGGGCAGCGATCGGCGTCGTAGAGCGTGATCACCGCTCGATCCTAGCCTCGAGCCCGAGCACGTCGGCGATCTGACCCAGTAGCTCGCGTGCAGGAGGCAGCTCGGACGGCGACGTCGCAATGCGCGCGACCGAACGGACCTGAGCAGGGTCAGCCCCGGTCAGCCTTGCAGCCAACGTCGGATTGGCCGACAACGACAGCGCGTCGGCCGTGCTCAGTTCACCGTAGTACGTCGGCACCGAGAGGTACTCGTCCACCATGCGGCCACGCTCGAACAGCAGGTAGCGCACGACCGACTCCTCTTCGAGTGCCAACGCGACTGCCGGGACGCCCATCCGCTCCGACAGCTCCGCACCGAGGCGGCGTTGCGCGCTGCGATCGTGGTCGCAGAGCTCGTCGACGACCGTCACCCAGCCGTTGCGTGTCGGCGTGACTTCCGTGTGCGCCGAACGACCCAGCCGAGGAAGGAACTGCTGCACCGCACGCTCGACGCCGGCCTCGTCGTCGGTCTGGACATGCAACGACCCGGCAGAGGCCGGACGTTCGTCGCTCGCGAGCTGATCGGCGAGTGCCCCGAGCGGCGCGACCATGAAGACGTCCATGGGAGTGAAACCGAGACGCTCGTACAAGCGGCGGGCATCGCTGTTCCTGATCAGCACCTCGAGACTCGCGTGTTCGAGGCCGGCCGCGCGAGCAGGCTCGAGGATCCCTGCGAGCAGCGCCCGCCCGATGCCCTGGTTGCGCGCGTCTGGCCGCACGTAAATGTCGGTGACGTGCGCGGTCTTCCGCCCGCGGTCGCCGAGGACGCAAAAGACGAACCCGACCGCGCGACCGTCCTCTTCGGCGATGAGGCCGACGCCGTTGCGCACGGTCTGGGCCAGGTCGGCCCACGCGTCTTCCCAGCTCTCCCGCAGGTAGTCGGGCCCGGGGAGCTCGGCCTCGAACTCGACCCAGAGCTCGCGAATGAGCTCTTGGTCGTCATTGGTGGCGGGGCGGATGGTCATGGGTAGCGCAGGGCTGCGAGCAGGTAGTGGGCGCTGAGATTCTGGAAGGGGTGGAAGCGGACGCCCGCGGCACGAACGTCCGTCACCTCAGGGTAGAACGCGAGCACCGCCTTACGTAGGCCGAGGTCGCCGGCAGGCCAGGCCTCCGGCCGTGCGAGGTGCCGCGCGAGGAACCAGTCCGCGCTCCACTCGCCGAGCCCGCGGAGCGCCGTGAGCCGTGCCTTGACCTGGTCATCGGGGAGAGTCGCCAGCTCGTCGAGGTCGAGATCGGCGCGGGCGATGCCCAGCACGTACTCGGCCTTTCGCCGCGAGAAGCCCAAGTCCGTCAGCTCTTCCTCCGTCGCCGACGCGACACGCTCGCGGGTCGGAAACGCGGCGGCGCGCTCGGCCGGAACACCGAACCTGTCGATGAAGCGGCTGCGCACTGCGAACGCTGAGTGCAGCGACACCTGCTGTGCGGTGATCGACGATACGAGCGCCTCGAAGGGGTCTGGTGCGAGGGGCGGACGGAAGCCCGGCATGAGACGCACCGCGTCGGCGAGTACGGGATCGCCTTGTGCGAACTCGCGGAACGGCAGCAGGTCGAACTCGAGCCCGAGGAGCTTGCGCACGACCGGCTCGATCTCCTCGTCCAGGGGCTCGACGCGTACGCCGCCCTCGGCCGGCGTGATCCGGACCTCGCGACCGTCGACGACACGGTGCAGACCACCGTCGTGCCAGACGTTCGCGCGATCGACGCCCCAGAACGTGAAGCGGTCGAGCGACCGCTCGAAGTCGTACGGCTGAGGTACTGCGACGAGACCCACGAACTAGCGGCCTACGAGAACGGCCCCCGAACGCGCGGCGAGAGAAACCCGGACGCTGCCTCCGCTGACCGTGCTCGCCGCGCCGCCGATGCGATCCTCGAGGGCCGTCCCATCGGCGTAGAAGCGACCGATGCGCAAGACGACGTCCCGAGGGGAGCCGCTCTTGTTCAGCGCGACGATCACGGGCTTCGCGGCACCGCCCGAGCGCACGAACGCATAGACCCCGGCAGCGTCGTTCGCGATCACTCTCTGGAAGGACCCGGTTCGGAGCGCCGGAAGCTCGTGCCGCATCCGGGCCAGCTTCGAGTAGTAGGCGATCATCGACGTATCCGCCGGGCCGTACGTGCTCGGATCTCCGCTCGCATCCGACCATGGATAGGGCGCCCGGTTGTAAGGATCTGCAACTCCGAGGCCCGGCGCGTTGATCGCCGCCTCGTCGCCGTAATAGATCATCGGCGCTCCCACGTACGTGAACTGGAGCAGTGCCGCGAGCTCGAGCCGCTCGCGCGCCTGGGTCAACCCGCCGTCTCCGGGCTCTGTAAAGACGAAGAGAGCTCGGTTCGTGTCATGCGAGTCGATGAGGTTGAACGCTGCGGCCGATGCCTGAGGCGGGTAATCCTCACGCACGGCGGCCAGAGAGCGATCGAGTTGCGTCGGTGTGCGCAGGGGAATTGGCCCGGTCGAGTCGGACCAGTCGGTCGAACGGACGAAGCCGTCCACCGCGCGACGGAATCGATAGTTCATCACGGAGTCGAACTCGTTCCCCAGCAGGTAATCGCTGGCGTCAGGCCAGATCTCGCCGACGACCGCCGCGTCTGCGGCATAGGACTTCACCGAGGTACGAAAGTCACGCCACCAGTTGTGATTCATCTGGTCGGCGGCGTCGAGCCGCCAGCCGTCGGCGCCCCGTTCGCTCCAGTGGCGGACGACGCTGTCAGGCGCGCGATAGAAGAAGTCACGTACGGACCCGCTGGCGTGGTCGAACGTGGGCAGCGTGTCGAGCGAGGCCCACCCGGTGTAGTCGTTGCTTCCGCAGGGCGTCGTGCTCGTGGTGAAGCTGAACCAGTTCCGCCACTGCGACCCTGGGGACTCGCAAGCGCCGAGGCTCGCGTAGCGGTGGTAGCGGTCGAAGTAGAGGCTGTCCGACGAGGCGTGGTTGAACACGCCGTCGAGGACGAGGCGAATGCCCTCAGCCTTCGCAGCGGCCGCCAAGGAGGCGAACGCAGCGTCGCCCCCGAGCGCCGGGTCGACGTGGAGGTAGTCGTCGGTGTCGTAACGGTGATTCGAGCGCGCCATGAAGATCGGGGTCATCCAGATCGCATCGACGCCGAGGGATTTCAGGTAGCCGAGCTTCTCCTGGATTCCTTCGAGATCGCCGCCGAAGAAGTCGCGATTGAAGACCCCGGTGCGATGCGGGTCCTCCATCGGCTCGTTCCACGTCGAATGTGGTGCCGCCGGCGTGCCCCCGTAGAAGGTCGGGCATCCGGAGGTGCTTCCGCCACGGCAGTAGTCGTTGCCTGGACTACCGTTCCGAAAGCGGTCAGGGAAGATCGAGTACACCACCGCGCCTTGCAGCCACGACGGTGTCGTGAAGCGCGCGTCGAAGACGGTCAGCTGAAAGCCCTGAGCCTCGAGCCTGCTCTGGACACCGGTTCCGCCCTGATGGACATCGTCGTCGGACGCGCCGAAGTCGTCGCCGTACCACAGGACGCGACGCCCGATGCGGATGCGGAACGCGTAGGTGAGAATGGCGGGCTGCGCGGGAGTGCGCAGTGTGACGCTCCAGAACCCTCCGACGCGGCGGAGCGGAAGGAATGACCGCGTCTGGGTATCCGCAGCCGGATCTCCCC
>WNFU01001139.1_pt1 | contig 47258 bp, 43 predicted proteins | sample 5400121 | NCBI WGS metagenome assembly WNFU01 (sample SAMN13153360, study PRJNA577476) | soil metagenome | isolation source: 100 cm soil or saprolite under grassland replicate 1 | place: USA:California | collected 2016-06-15 | reverse complement strand
GTCTCCAACGTGGGAGAGACCGGCGACATGGACCCCGGGACCACCACGGCCCTCACCATCGACCTCGCCTCCGGGCATTACGCCGTGGTGTGCAACCTCCCCGGGCATTACGCCATGGGGATGCACCAGGACTTCTGGGTGGCGCGGGGGACACCCTTGTCGAGGGACTCCTAGGCGTTGGCGCATCGGGGGGAAAGGCCCCCCAGGTCCCACGTTGATCGGGCCAAACGACCCTCCATCGCCCCCGGCCCAACCTGCACAGTGTGGACTGATCTGTCCACCGGATGATGCGGACGGGCACGGCTCAGTCCCCATCGCAGAGAGAGGAGAGCCATGAAGAGCAAGCCAATTGTTGTGGCCACAGCGGCTTTGGCGATGCTTGCGTTCGCCGCATGTGGCTCCGAGGGATCGAGCAATGGCTCCGAGGGATCGACCAAGAGCGATGGGGGCACTCAGGTCGCGGTCACGCTCGACGACTACTCGATCGAGCCCTCGTCGACGTCAGTGCCGGCCGGTGACATCACGTTCAATGTCGAGAATGTGGGCGCTACCAAGCACGAGATGGTCGTGATCCGAACGGACGTTGATGTTGCCGACATCCCTGTCGAGAACCACGAAGCGAACGAAGAGGCACCCGGGATGACGCCAATCGGAGAGGTCGAAGATGTGCAGCCCGGCGGATCGGCGGAGCTCAAGCTCACGCTCGAGCCCGGCAGATACCTGTTCCTTTGTAATATCGCGAAGCACTTCGAGCGGGGGATGGTGACCGAGTTCCAGGTGTCTTGATCCGCGACTGAGGCTTCGCCAACGCCTGCCTGGGAGAGTTCGCGTCCGGTCCACGTCATCGGTCGTCCAGCGCCGGGCGGTCCCGAGCAGGGCCCCGAGCAGCGCGAGGGCGCCGGCGGTGGCGCCGGTCAGGGTGCGACGGGGGGCGCCGGCGGTGGCGCCGGTCAGGGTGCGACGGGGGGTGCCGCTCGCCCCGGTCGTAGCGAGGATTCGCAGGTCGCGGCCAACTCGCGTCGGATCAGACCGACGGTCATGGCCACTCGGAGCGAACGAGGATGCCGGCCGCAGTGCTCAGCACAGCGAAAGGCAGCAGTGATGCCGGAATGACCTACAGCTCACCCGGGAGGCTTTGTCGAAACGTGGGACGTCATGCCTGCTCCGGATCGTCGTTGCGCCGACCCGTATGCCGAGCCCGCGAAGCTGTCCTTGGATCCTCACGCACCCCCACCGTGGGTTCTCGCCTGCCATGCGGCAGATGAGCTCGCGGATGTCCGGATCCATCGGCGGGCGACCGGTGCGCTTTGATGAGTACGTCCACTTCCGCCTTTCGAGCTCCCGGTGCCAGCGCAGAAGCGTCTGGGGGATGCAGAACGACGCCCAACGGTCTCTCGGAAAGCGCCCTGGCAGCAACGGCGAGTATTGCCCGATCCACCGGGCGAAGCCTTGGAGGGCCAACCTGCCGCCGAAGGACCTTCAGCTGGTGACGAAGCACAAGGATCTCGATGTCCTTTGAGCCTTCGTCCCTCGAGCGTGCCAGGAGGCGAGCCGCCGAGCGGGCGATCAGGGAGAGGAGAAAGAGCATCCGCGCATGCAACGGATTGGTGAGCTGGAAGACGAATCGGAGTTTCCGACCCCTACAGGATCTGTTCGTGCAAGGCCTCCACCGCCCGTTCCGCCCGGTACTCGTTGACGAACCCCAGCCCGACGCTCAGCGCCAGGATGGCGGCGATGATGGCGGCGTCGGTCCGCTCGCCGAGGAAGGCCGACACCAGCGCAGTGATGAGCAGCAGGAGCAAGAGGGCGCTCCGGAACTGGCGGGCCAAAACGGCCAGAGCCTCGGCATGGTGGGTGCGAATGGCGTTCGGCCCCACCTCGGCCAGCCTCCGAGCCGCCTCCGGCGACGCCAAGCCGTCCGAGCTGCTCGAGAGGCGGTCGAGCACCGCCTCGCCAGGCAGCGATGCAGCCTCCGGCACCGAAAGCCCCCGTCCCTCGGGAAGCGGTTCGGTCGTGCTCGCAGCGCTCGGTCGCATGGTGCTCCTACTAGATCCGGGGTCGGGACCCTCCGTCACTCTCCGGTCTCTGCCGAGCCAGTGTGCCTCGTCAGGCTGAATAAAGGAGTCGGGTCCGAAGGCCAGCCTTCTCAGGCTCGCGGGACAATCGCCGGCGGGTGCACGCGGTCCGGTCCCGGGATCATTGATTCGGGAGCGTGTTGTCTCGCCGCGACGACTGACCCGAAGGTTGGTGCGCCGCGGCCCCCCGGATTGGCCCTAGGATGGAAGCGATCGGAAGGAGTGCCGAATGGCGAACAAGAAGGTGCTGGTCCTCGGAGGGAACTTCGCTGGCCTAACGGCCGGGCTCAGCGTCAAGTACGAGCTCGGCAACGACGTGGACGTGACGGTCGTGTCGATGTCGGACCACTTCCAGTTCAACCCGTCCCTCATCTGGGTTCCGTTCGGCAAGAGGAAGGTCAAGGACGTGGTGTTCCCGCTGGCGAGGACCTTCGAGTCTCACAAGGTCGAGTTCGTGCACGGCGAAGCCACGCGGATCGACCCGACAACCCAGAAGGTCGAGACCTCCCGTGGTGTGTACGCCTACGACTACCTGATGATCGCCACCGGGTACCTCAACGACTTCGACGTGATCCCCGGGATTGGTCCCGGTGGCAACGCGTACTCGATCACCTCCCTAGAAGGCGCCGTCGACGCCGCGGTGGGCTGGGCTCGCTTCCTGAACGATCCGGGGCCCGTTGTGGTGGGGGCGACGCAAGGCGCGGCCTGCTTCGGCGCGGCGTACGAGTTCGTGTTCAACGTCACCTACCACCTGAAGAAGCAGAGGCTCCGGGTGCCCGTGGCCTACGTGAGCGCGGAGCCCTTCCCCGGGCACTTCGGGATCGGTGGGCTCCCCGGCGGGGAGAAGTTGCTTGGCATGTTCTTCAAGCGGCAGAAGATCGATGCGATCTGGGATGTGGCCATGGAGGAGATCGTCGCCGGTGAGATGCGTCTCACGGACGGTCGGAAGCTGCCGTTCAAGTACGCGATGGTCGTCCCGCCGTTCATCGGGGCCGAGGTGGTGAAGGCGTCGGGGCTCGGGAACCCAAGAGGCTTCATCGACGTAAAGGACACCTACCAGACGGTCGCCTATTCCAACGTCTACGCGGCGGGGATCGCCGCGGCCGTGAACGCACCGTGGCAGACCGCGAACGCGGTCGGCGTGCCCAAGACCGGGTTCCCGGCCGAGACCATGGCGCACGTGGCGGCGGAGAACATCGCCTCGCAGATCCGAGGCGAGGAACCCACAAAGGAGGAGACCTTCGGAGATATCCCGGCCGTGTGCATCATGGACGCTGGCAACAACGGGGTGGTGATCTTGGCCGACAAGATGCTGCCTCCCCGCAAGCACGGTGTGATGATCCCCGGTCCCCAGTCGCATGCCGCCAAGATCGCCTTCGAGAAGTACTTCCTCTGGAAGGCGAGGCACGGGTACGTGAAGCTGCCCTAGCCGACCTGGCGTGAAGGGCTCACGCCCTTGACGAGGGAACTCGGGCAACGAAGAAGCCAGGACTCCCTCGGGTGACAGGATTCCGCGAGCAACCACGCAGAAACGGCGCATGACGAGCGCGTGCCGACGGTTACGCGCGCTCGATCTTCGAGACCGTGTAGTCCAGGCAGGTGGAGATCTCGTCGGCATCGAACCGCGCTCCGGGCTTGGCCGCGAGCCGAAGCACGATCTCGTCGTCCGTTGAGGCGACGTCCATGCCAGCTATCTTCTTAAACTCGTCGGTCGGACACGAGCAGCGAGCAGACTGGCACGCCCCGAAGGCGTCCAGCAGCTCCTCCTGACGGCTGGCGACCCCCGTCAACTCGATCGCGATCCCCTGACGATCTTGCTCAATCCGGTAGCGTGCCATGACCAGAGCTAGCACCAGCCCGCTCGGCCCTCCTGCCATGAGTCCCGTCGACGTTCGGGCGATCCGGGGATCCGTCTCCCATTCGTGGGAGCGAGTCGAAGCGGTGGGTCACGTGCTGGAGACGGGCTGGCGGATGATCGTCTTCCACTTCTCGGGCGCGCTTCGCCGCGGATCGCTCAGGTAGATCTCGTGGTGCTTCTGGAGCTTGCCGTCGAAGCTGTAGCCCTGCTCGTGGATGAATGCGTGGAGCTCCCGGATGGTTGGCCCCTCGGCGCTGAACGGCCCGACGTGCAGGACCTGCGCGCAGGCCCCCTCCTCGAATCGCTCGAGCCGAGCCCTGGCGATCGCCGGGAGCTGCTTCTTCCGCCGCGCTTCCTCACGGGCCAGCTCGAACCGGTCGACAGTCACGGCGTCAGGCTGAGCGATCATCATGGTCCAGTTCCAGTCGCCCTTGCGCTCGAGGTCGAACGCGCTCATGTCCTCGGCCCACCAGAGACTCTCCAGAGGACCCACCCGATACTGGAGCTCCTGCTCGTTCTTGAGAGCGAACGTGAGCGTGTAGGAGAGTGCATAGAGGGCCTCGATGGCGTCCTTGTAGTCCTGCGACGTGTTCGGATCCCCGTGCCCGTCGATCATCACGAAGCTCGTCTCGGGCACGCGCACGATCTCCGGCTTGCCTGCGGACACCTTGTACAGCCGCTCTAGCTCGCTCACGAGGATGTCGGTTGCCATGATCGACCCCTCCTTCCCTGAGCGAGCACGTCCCGAACGCTCGGCGTCTCGCCTGTCGCGCCGAACGTGCTCGCCGCCATCACCAGCATCTTCGGCATGACCGTCATCTCCGGCCTTGGAGGCGTTCCATCTCGCGGCGGATCTGGTCTTCGCCGAACTCGTCGTTGCGGTAGACATCCCACGCGTTCATGACCACGCCGATGCCCCAGCCCACGATGGGGAACACAGGCCAGAAGAACCCGTGAACGTCGGTCAGAGCCCAGATCACCACGAGGAACGCGTTGACCAGGAAATAGACCAGAAGATGCCCCGAGAAATCGCGCCGCTTCTTGAGGCGCTTGATCGCCCTCTCGCGAAGGACCTCGCTACGGACGTCCTCATCGATCGCCATCTCACATCCCTCCTCGCACCAGACGCTACCGTTCGGGAGATCATGGCCCAGGGCCGCTGGTCCCCCATTGAGTCCGACGAACGACCCATCGAACGTCCTTCAACTGAGAGCGCCTTCCGGAGCCCGGCCCCATGGTTCGAGCATCTGGTGCGGTGTGAAGCTATCTCTTGCACCGTACCCGCAGTTCCGGGGCCGAGGGCTGTATGCGCTCATACCACTGCCGTTTACGGTATGGGCGATGACGAGATGGTCTTCCTGTTCGGCTTGGCGTCGTCCATGCCGCCGCCTACCGCCTGTCCGAGAACGGCTCGAGCGGGAGTGTCACCCCTATCGCACGACGAAGACCGGGCACTCCGCCAGGTGCAACACGCGATGTGACACGCTCGCCAGGAACAGGCCCTCCCACTCGGACAAACCTCGCGACCCCATCACGATGAGTCCCGCGTCAAGCTCCTTTGCCATCTCAAGGATGACGTGCGGAACGCCGCCGAGAGGAGCGGTCTGGACTTCGCCTCGGGCGCTCACGCCGATGTCCTTCAACCCCTTCACGATCTCATCCACGAAGTCGGTGGCTGCATCCGGCTGCTCAGCCTCGTGTGCACCGAAGGGCGTGATCTGCTGCTCGCGGACGTGCAGCACCACGACCTCCGCCCCGTACTTCTGCCCGATGTCTGCGGCAATGTCCACAGCCTTCCTGCTGCTCGGAGAACCGTTCGCTGCAAGCAAGATGCGTTCGAACATGGCGCTCGCCTCCTTCTCGTTCGCCCCGGGTACTACGGGCGGCCTACACGTCACGTTCCCCTGAACCCTTGCTGTTCGCCAGGGTCGAAGGGCCCGCGTCTCATGGGCCCGACGACCCCCGAGGCATACCGGGGGATCGAGCGGGCGCCGCGCTCTGCAGTCCCCGAGACCTCCCGCGAGAATCGACTGAAGCGCACATCGCCGTCCGCCTCGATCGAGGATGGGCGCCCGTTGCATCGCCAGCCGCGATCTCGAGGCCGGCGCGCCAGCCCGGGGCCCGACCGCCGGACGGCACCTCGATGCCGCCAGGATCAAGGCCAGCGCTGGCGATCAACCAGGAGATCACCGAGTTCGAGTTCCACATGTCGCCCGTTCGGCCTTCGTCTCGGCCCCACACCAGGGCTGGAACAGACGGCACCAGATCGAGTACCTGAGACGCTTGGGCGGGGTCATCCGTCACGCGCACGGGGCTCGAGACAGCCTCGGCGATATCGGGGATGACGCCGTCTCGCCACCGACGGACCTCGTACCGGAAGAGCCGGAAGCGTTCAGCGAGTCTCGAGCCGACCGGTCCCTCCAGGACCACGCCCCGTCGTTCCCCGTGCGTGTCGGGGATCGGCGTCTGCTCGATCACGAAGCGGCCCTCGGGGGCGACGACGACGAGAGCCGAGTGATAGAGGTCGTACGGACGTCGTCGCTGCACACGTGCGCTGATCGCCTCGAACAGCTTTCCGGTCAACCTCACGACGTGCTGCCCCGCGCCCAGCGGGATCCAGTAGAGATCCACGGCCGCAGATGGCCGGCGCGCTTCGTCTGCGGTTTCGTGTTCCTGGTTGTTCATGCGAACAGACAACCTGACGCCATCGGACGCCGACAGGGCCAAAGGACCCGATCTCTGGGAGCACGTCGGGTAAGAACAGGCCGCGCTCACCTCTTGCGCATTGGTGCCACGGAGCGCCACGCTCGCCGCGATCGTGGCCGGATCGGTCGTGTACTGCACGAGATCTCTCTCCCGGCACCTCGCCAGCCACCGGGAACAGGGAAAGCGAGAGAAAAACTGGTCCTCGGCTCAGGAGGAGAGCATGTGGCGAAGGACCATCTGGAGGATGCCCCCATGACGGTAATAGTCGACCTCGGCGGCCATATCGATCCGAACCGTGGCCGGGAACGAGACCTCGGAGCCGCCCTCGAGGCGAGCCCGGACCCTGACCTCTTGCTTGGGCACGATCCCGCCGGACAGCCCGCCGATGGTGAACGTCTCCCTTCCAGTCAGGCCGAGCGAGGTCGCGGACTGCCCCTCGGCGAACTGCAACGGCAGCACGCCCATCCCCACCAGGTTGCTCCGGTGGATCCGCTCGAAGCTCTCGGCCAGGACGGCGCGGATCCCCAGGAGCGCCGGCCCTTTCGCGGCCCAGTCGCGCGAGGAGCCGGAGCCGTACTCCTTCCCGGCGATGACGAGCAGCGGCACGCCCTCGTCGCGATAACGAAGCGCCGCGTCGAAGACGGCCATGACCTCGCCGCTCGGGAGGTGGGTGGTCCACGGACCTTCGGTCCCCGGCGCCACCTCGTTCCGCAGCCGAACGTTGGCGAAAGTCCCGCGCATCATCACCTCGTGGTTCCCCCGGCGGGAGCCGTAGCTGTTGAAGTCCCGTTGTTCCACCCCGTGTTCGATGAGGTACTTCCCGGCGGGTGAGTCCGGCTTGATCGCCCCCGCCGGGGAGATGTGGTCGGTGGTGATCGAGTCCCCCACCTTGACCAGCACGCGAGCGTCGATGACGTCCTCTGGCTCCGACGGCTCGGGTCCCAAGCCCTCGAAGAACGGGGGCTCCCGGACGTAGGTCGAAGCGGCGTCCCACGCAAACATGGGGCCGGTCGGCGAGGGAAGCGAGTTCCAGTGCTCGTCGCCGGCGAAGATCCGTCCGTACTCCCGCTTGAACTGCTCGGGGGAGATGGCGTCGGCGACGGCCGCCCGCACCTCCTCGGCCGCGGGCCACAGGTCGCGGAGGTAGACCGGCGAGCCGTCCGGGCCCGTCCCGATCGGTTCCCGCGTGAGGTCCGTCTCGACGTGGCCCACGAGCGCGTAGGCGACGCACAGCGGTGGCGAGGCCAGGTAGCTCGCCCGCACCAGCGGGTGGATCCGGCCCTCGAAGTTCCGGTTGCCGGAGAGCACCGCCACCACCGCGAGGTCCTTCTCCTGGACCGCGCTCGCCACCTCGTCGGGGAGCGGCCCGGAGTTCCCGATGCAGGTGGTGCAGCCGAACCCGACGAGCGAGAACCCCAGCTTGTCGAGGTACGGCTGGAGTCCCGCCGCATCGAGGTAGTCGGTAACCACCCGCGATCCGGGGGCGAGCGAGGTCTTGACCCACGGCTTGGTCTCCAGCCCGGCCTCCACCGCTCGCCTGGCCAGGAGGCCCGCCGCGATCATCACCGTCGGGTTCGAAGTGTTCGTGCAGCTGGTGATGGCCGCGATGACCACCGAGCCGTGCCGGATCTCCGCGTCGTTCAGCTTCACCGGCGGGGCCTTCTCCGGGTCCACCCGCCGAGACGTGTCGACGTCCGGCTCCTCCGTCGTGCCGCCGTGCGCTCCCCCCTCGTCGATCAGCCTGCCCAGCTCGGTGGGGTCCGGATCGGGCTCCATCCGGTCCCGGAACGCCTCGATGAAGGACTCCCACACACCGGACAGCGGCACCCGGTCCTGAGGACGCTTGGGTCCGGCCACCGACGGCTCCACCGCCGACAGATCGAGGTCGAGGATCTCGCTGAACACCGGTTCGGGATCTGCGTCAGTCCGGAAGAGCCCCTGCTCCTTCGTGTACCGCTCGACCAGGTCCACCCGATCCTCGCGTCCGGTGAACCGGAGATATCGAAGCGTCTCTTGGTCAACCGGCCAGAACGCGGCGGTCGCCCCGTACTCGGGGCACATGTTCGAGAGCGTGGCCCGGTCGGCCAGCTCCAGCGTCGAGCAGCCTGGGCCGAAGAACTCGATGAACTTCCCGACGACCCCGTGCGCCCGCAACATCTGCGTCAACGTCAGCACCAGATCGGTGGCCGTCGTCCCGGCCGGCAGGACGCCGGTGACGCGCACGCCGATCACGATCGGCTGCGGCAGGAACATGGGCTGTCCGAGCATGGCCGCCTCGGCCTCGATCCCGCCGACGCCCCACGCCAGTACGCCGAGGCCGTTGATCATGGTGGTGTGGGAATCGGTTCCCACGAGCGTGTCGGGGAACGCCTCGGCGTTCTTCGTGGCCACGACTTTGCCGAGATGCTCCAGGTTGACCTGGTGGCAGATGCCGGCCCCCGGCGGCACGACGCGCACACCGTCGAACGCTTGCTGGGCCCATCGAAGGAGCGCGTACCGCTCACCGTTCCGCCGGTACTCCCACTCGATGTTGGCCTCATAGGCCTGCGGGCTTCGGAACAGGTCGACCTGAACCGAGTGGTCGATGATGAGGTCCACGTCGACGAGTGGGTTGACCCGTTCAGGATCGCCGCCGGCGCGGGCCATGGCCGATCGCATGGCGGCCAGATCCACCACGGCCGGGACGCCGGTGAAGTCCTGCATCAGGACCCGGGCCGGCATGAACGCGACGTTCGTCTGCGGGGCAGGCGCCGGCCAGTCGGCCAGGGCCCGGACGTCCGCGTCGGCCACGTCGCGCGTCCCGGCCCGGCGGAGGAGGTCCTCCAGCAGGATCTTCACCGTATGTGGCAGGCGGGTGACCTGGCCGATCCCGTGCTCGGCGAGCCAGCCGAGCCGGGTGACCGTGACGTCGCCGCCTGCCGTGGACAGGCGATCCCTGGCAGCGGCGAACTCCGTGGCCATGTGAACCCGACCCCCTCGAGGACGACACCTCCATTGTCCCCGATGTGGCGCGGGGGCGACCCGGCGATCGAGGGGCGCTCTTCCTCTCCCTACATGCGGAGGTGGCTGCGCCCGGGGAACCCCTCGTCGTCCTGGGACTCGTCACCCTTTGGGGGGGTGACCATCTCTTCCCGCCGCACCTCGGCCCGATGCTCCTGGATGGCCTGCTTGTGGGCCAGGCGCGTCTGGCGACGGATCTTGGCCTCCTTCTGGCGGCGCTGCTGGGTCTGGCCTTGGGCGACCACCGACGGCACGGGGCGAGGCTTCCCCTCCTCATCGAGCGCGACGAACACGAGGTAGGCGCTACCGGTGTGTGTGTGCTCCCCCGACAGGACGTTCTCCGATTCCACCCGAACGCCAACCTCCAACGAGGTCCTGCCGACGTCGTTCACCGAAGCGCGCACCGTCACCATGTCGCCGATCCTGACCGGTGCGAGGAAGGACATCGTGTCCATCGACACCGTCACGGCCGGGCCCCCGCAGTGCTTCATCGCGGCCAGACCGGCCGCGGTGTCCACGAGCTTCATGATGGTTCCGCCGTGCACGATCCCGGCGATGTTCGCATCACCGATCTCCATGAGCTGAACCAGCGTCACCTGTGACGCGGATACCAGCTTCGGCTCGAGCTCCTCGCCGGCCATGTGCCGACTGTACCTCACGCTCCCGGGCATTCGGTGGAGGGCGTGCGGGTAGCATGCCGGCCATGTTCCGACTCGCCATCCTCAGCACCCTGCTCGCCCTGGCGAGCTCGTGCGGCGTCGAGTCGGCGCCCGTCCCGAGCCCCACCCGAACGGTCGAACCGACGGCGACGTCGCCGAGCCCCACGCTCACCGCCACGGCGACGCCGTCGCTCACTCCGGCGCCCGTGGTCGACGTGCCCGCCGACGCGCCGACGACCTACGCCCGCCGCCAGGCCCCCGACAAACTCCCGATCGCCGACCTCGTGCCGCTCGGAGCGGAGGTGACCATGGCCTGGAGGCCGCCGAGCCCGGGATCGGTTCCCCAGATCGCGCTGGCCTGGACGCGAGGCGTGGATCCGTTCTCCTCGGAGCACGGGTTCGAGATCTGGCAGCTGTTCCTCGACCGACCTCACTGGCGGGTGATCTACGCGTTCACCGATCCACCTTCCGAGGGCGTACTCGGCGTGCGGTTCGACGTGGGCGACGTGACCGGCGACGCCATCCCCGACGCGCTCACCTTCGAGGACAAGGGAGGGAGCGGGGGATGTGGCGTCTGGAGGGTCGTCCGGAGTGGTGCCGGGTTCGCCACCCCCATCTTCCGTCGGTCGACGTGCGACACGGAGATCGAGCTCGCGTCGGGAACGCTTCGGATCCGCTCGGCCGAGTACGAGCCGGGCGACTCCCACTGCTGTCCCAGCAGGTTCCGCACCACCACGATCAGATGGGACGGCTACCGCTGGACGGTGGTCGATCGCGTGGTGACGCCGGCTTAAGCGATCACCTGGATCTGGCTTCCCCGGGGCGAGCCGTCCACCTCGATCCTCGCCGGGAGACGAAGCGCCAGCTCCCGAACGTGGGTGATGACCCCGACCATCCTGCCGTCGCTCCCCAACTGCTCGATGGCGTCGACGACCACCTCGAGCGTCTCCGGGTCGAGCGTGCCGAACCCCTCGTCCAGGAACAGGCTGTCCAGGTCGGCACGGCGGGTGAGCGAGAGCGATCGGACCTGCTCCGACAGGGCGAGGGCGAGACCGAGCGAGGCGAGGAACGTCTCACCTCCCGAGAGCGTCCGTGCGCTCCGGCGCTCCTCGCCGTTCCAGGCATCGATCACGAAGAACTCGTCCTGGTCGAACGCCAGGCGGTACCGCCCGCCGGACAGGGTCGACAGATGCTCGGAGCCCACGGCGGCGAGGATCTGGAGCGCCTCGACCTGGAGGAACGCGATGATCCGGTCGGCCCGCAGCTCCTTCGACAACGCGTCGAAGCGCGACGCCCGTCCCCGCTGCTCGGTCACCCGCTCGATGAGGTCCCTGGCGTTCGCCAGCTTGGCCATGAGCTCGGACGAGCGATGCTCGGCGGTGGCCGCCTCCCTGGCGGCAGCGGTGCGGGCCACCGCCACCGCATCGACGAGCTCCGACAAGCTCGCGGCGGACCCAAATCCATCGCCGACGGTGCCCCTGGCCTCGGCCAGCAGGGCCGCCTCGCCCTCCGCGCGCGCGGATGCGAACTCGTCCAGGCGCTCGGCGAGCGAGCCGAGCCCGTGCGCGAGCGCGGTCGCGGCGGCCAGGAGTTCGCTCGCATCGGTGACCGGAGCGGTCTGCGGCAGTTCCGGCAGACCGAGATCGGGGCCCGCCAGGGTGCGAGCACGCTCCACCAACCCACTCACCGACAGCCCCCCGAGCCGCCCTCGGACCTCGGCGGCTCGAGCGGTGAGGCTATCCCGCTCGCGTTCGGCGATGACCCGTTCGTCCTTGGACTCGGCCAACGCGGCGTCGGCCACGTCGCACGATCGGTCGAGGTCCTCGAGACGTCCCAGGCGTCCGTCAAGCACCGCGACCGGGTCGGTGGGAACCCTCCCGCCGAAGGCCTCAGCGATCTCCGACTCCGCGGTCTCGAGCTCCCCCAACACCCCGACGAGGTGCTCCTCGATCCAGATGGCCTCGCGCTCGGCCTGGCCGGCCTCGCGCTTGGCCTCGTCCCGATCCGCCCGCGCGCGCTGCAAGCCCTCGCTCGCGTGCTCCGCGCTTCGCCGTGCCTTCGCGTGTGCCGCCTTCACCCGCTCCAGCGCCTGCGCCCCGCGCGCCTTGGGGAGGGACCCGATGGCTCGACCGCAGACCGGACACGGGTCGCCCACCTTCACGCCGCTTCGAACCGCGGCCACCAGATCCGCGTGGGTTGCCCGGTCGAGGGCCTCCTCCGACGACTCGACCGCGGCGATGGCGGCCTCGGCCTCGCCCACCCGGGCCGCCACCGCCTGCTCCGCCGCCTCGAGCCTGTTGGCCAGCTTCGGGATCAAGGCCCTGGCCGCCTTGGCCGCGGCCCGGGCCTTCGCCACTTCCGATCGTGATCCCGCCAGTGCCTCCGCCCTGGCTCGGAGCGAGGCCACCTGCGGGGTGCCCCCCCAGCCCGCCTGCGCCTTCTCCCATGCCGCCCTGGCCTTCCGGGCTTCCTTCGCCCTGGCCCCGGTCGCCGTGGCGGCGGAAGAGGCCGCGGCCTCGGCCTGGGCCAGGCGGTCGGCCAGATCCTCGAGGGCCTCCGCCGACTCGGTCGCGATGGCGGCCGCGCGCCGGGCATCGACCGCGCACGTTCGAAGCTCATGCACCGACCGCTCGGTCTCCGCCCACCGGTCGGCCAGCTTCCGCAGCGTGCCCTCGGCGGCGGCCAGGCTCGCATCTCGCGCCGCCGCCTCCGCGGCCACGCCCGCAGCCTCTGCCACGGCCTCCTCGGTCACACCTGCGTACTCGGTGGAGAGGAGTCGCTCGTTCGCACCGGCCTCTGCGGATGCCATCCGCTTGATCTCGCCGGCCAGCCTGGCCAGGCGCTCGAACAGCTCCAGGCCCAGGAGCTCGGTGAGGATGTTCCGCCGGTCCTTGGCATCGCCCACCAGGAACTCGGCGAACTTGCCCTGCGGGAGTAGCACGGACCGGGTGAAGGCCTCGAAGTCCAGTCCGATGGCCCGCCTGATCATGGCGTCGGCCTCCCGGACCCGGTCCGCCCCCTCACCGGCCTGACGCCACTCCCCGTCCTCCCACCGCTCCAGCAGGATCTTCGACCCGCCGTGGGCCGGCGTGGACCGGGCCACCCGGTAGCGCTCCTTCCCCACGCCGAACTGGAGCATCACGGCCATCCGGGACTGGCCCTGGCTGACGAGCTGCGCGACCTGCTTGCCCACCCGATCGACCGAGCCGTACAGCGCGTACGTGATGGCGTCGAGGATCGAGGACTTTCCGGACCCGGTGGGCCCGGCGATGGCGAACAGGTCGAGGCCGTCGAAGTCGATGGCCTGGTCGTCACGGAAGGACGTGAACCCCTTGAGCTCGAGTCGGACGGGACGCATCAGGCCCCCTCCGCTTCCAGCGCGAGGGCCTCGTCGAAGGCCTCCAGGATCTCCGCGGATGGCTCCGCGCCGTGTTGGACGCGGAAGTACGCTTCGAACTGGTCGCGCGGCCGGAGCGAAGAGACCGGCTCGGCCTGGGAGGAGCCTTCGGGCCGTTCGTAGTCCAGGTGCACATCGAGGGCGTTCGGAAGGGCCTCTCGGATCCTGTCCGCCAATCCCGGGACCGGACCGTCGGTCCTGACGAACACCCGGAGATACGCGTCGGCGACATCCTTGGCCCGGGCCACGATCTCGTCGAAGCTCCCTCGAACGTCCATCAGGCGCCGGCCCGCGGTGAGCGGGACTTCCCGGACCCGGGCGGGCTTACCCGGAGATGCCTCCACGATCGCCACCGACTTCCGCTGGTCCACCTCGCCGAAGTCGAGCTGGATCAACGAGCCGGCATACCGGGCCGGAGCGGCCGACCCCTTGACCGGTTGAGGCCGGTGCACGTGACCGAGCGCGATGTACGCGGCGTCCCCGGGCAGCCTCGACGGTGAGATGGCGTACTGAAGCCCGATGCTGACCTCGCGTTCGCCGCCGCCGAGCATCGCGCCGTCGGTGAACAGATGGGCCAGGAGCACGTTGACGCGATCCGGCCGGAAGCCACCGGCCATGGCCACCAACAACTGCCCCATCCCCTCCGCGTAGGACAGGAACCAACGCTCTCCCGCCTCGAACAGCGCCGCGGCGTCGCCGAATCGCCGCTCGGGGACGAACGGTACGCAGGCGACCAGGGCCGAGACCGCGCCGTCCCGCGATGGCAGCTCGACGATCCCACCGCCCCCGGGCGGAGCCACGCGCGGCACAAGGTGGACGTCGATCGGTCGCAGCAACTTGCTCAGGGCCTCCAGCCGGAGGGCGGAGTCATGGTTGCCGGGGATGGCCACCATCCGGATCCCTGCCTCATGCAAGCGAAGGAGGGCTTCGAACACCACTGCATCGGCTTCGGGTGGCGCGGCCCGGTGCTCGTAGAGGTCCCCCGCCACGAGCACCGCGTCAACGGCCTCGTCGCGGGCGATCCTCACGACCTCCTCGAGCGCCGCCGCGAACTCCTCGTACCGCGGCCTTCCTCGGATGGCCTTGCCGACGTGCCAGTCCGCCGTGTGCAGGAACCTCAGAGCGCTCATTCCCCCCGGAAGGGCCGGAACGGGTCCCCGCCGGAGGGCGCCGCCTCGTCGGCGCGGGTGGCCCACGACGGGAAGGGGAAGCGGATCTGGAGTGGGATGGGGATGTGCGGTTGCTGGAGGATCATCGACCCCGGCTTGAGGATGGAGGCCCGCGACCGGGTGACGGCGGGGAGGAATCCGTACTCGCTCCGGGCCGCCTCCGCCGTATCCAGCCGCCCCACCACCCGGAACGCGCTGTTGGCGATGATCCGCCGCTCCACCTCGCTCGCCGTCTGCTCCGCGCCGACCAGGATCATCCCCAGCGAGCGGCCCCGCTCCGCGACGTCGAGCAGGACCTCCTTGATGGGGCTCCACCCCTCTCGCGGCGCGTAACGGTTGAGCTCGTCCAGGACCAGGAACGCGAGCGGCTCCCGCCGCCCCATCCGCTCCTTGTGCTCGAACAGCCGCTTGATCACCACCCCCGTGACGAACCGCTTGGCCCGGTCGTGAAGGTTGTGGATGTCGATCACCGTGACCTGATTCGCCTCCCAGTCGATCCGGTGGCGCTCCGGGCGCTCGGCGGCTCGTCCCCACACGAGATGCGCCATGCGGAAGCGCGCCGCGTCAAGGCGACGGATGAAGGCCGCCACCGTCGCGTCGGAGAGTCGCCCTCGCCACGGCGAGTGCTCGTCCTCCACCTGCTCCCGGATCACCTCGCACAGGGCATCGAAGTCCTCCACGGGGAAGCCCCCGAACGACACGGTTGCATCGCTCTCCGGGTCGTCCGCGCACTCCCGATCGAGATGCGACTCGACCCGAGCGACGAGATCGGCGATCTGCGACCGCTCGTCCTCGGCTTCGGCGAACAGGAACCGGAGGAACTTCTCCCGGACGAACTCCCGCACCGTCCAGTAGTACGCCGTCACGCCCTGGGAGCGCCCCTCGATCTGTGGTACCGCTTGACCGCCCGCGCCCGGCCGCACCGGCGCCCAAACCCCCACGCTCTCGAACGCTCCCACCGGGAGTCCCAGTCGACCGTAGTCATCTCGGTCGGTCTGCTGGAGCTTGGCGTTGGGCGTGTCGAGCCACATGAGGTCCTCGCCCTTCACGTTGAACACGATGGCCTTGGTGTTGGTCGAGTACCGCCCAAGCACCTCCGAGTGGAACAGCGCGTAGAGGAGGAACAACGCGTAGGTCGTCTTGGTCGCGACGCCGGAGACGCCGGAGATGTTCACGTGGGCGCCGCGGGTGCCGTCGAGGAAATCGAGGTCCAGGAACATCGGCTCGCCGTCCCTGGTCAGGCCGGCCGGAACCCGCCGCTCCATCTGGTCGAAGTACAGGGCCTCGTCCCGGTCCTTGCCCCGGGCCCGGGACGCGGGCAGGCCTGGCATGGGCGGGACGAACACCTCGGGCTCGAACCGGGTGGCCACGACCTGGGCGGCGACCGCCGTGTCGACCGGCAGCACGCCGCGCTCAACGAGGAACACGTCCGTGTCGAACTGCGCTCCCTCGTGCCGGGCCCGGACGTCCTGGACGATGCCGGCGATCCGAAGCGGACCCCGCCCCGGGACCTCCGTGTCGACTACGACGGCGTCGTCGAGCTGGAGGTAGGAATCGGGGGCGACGCCCACCCAGAAAATGAGCGGGGTGGCGTCCTCGGTACCCAGGACCCTGCCGACCGGCTCGCTGACGTTCTCCACCACGCTCAGGCCGCCTCCTCCGCAAGACGGGCGATCAGGGCCCGGCGGATCAGCCCTCGATGGCCCAACCGATGCCGGAGGAACCGCTCGAGCCCGGCGATCGGGGCCAGGTTCTGGGGGAACCGGGGATCGAAGGGTCGGCCGGCGAACCCCGGAAGCAGGGCGCTCACCCGGTCCGCCAGGCTCCTCGCGCCGCCAAGGCCCATGGCCACCCGAACCTCACAACGCACCAGGCCGGCGTGGTCGTGCCACTCGGGCCGGCTGCGTACCAGACGCGTGTACCACGCGTACCGCTCGAGCGGCTGGCCCTCATACACCAGCCCGAACAGCGGCGTGCGCTCTCCGGGCGAGAGCCGCGGAAGGAGCGCGTCCTCATCGGGGTCGAGGTACGCGCGAACGAACCGCTTCACCACCCCGACCACTGGGCTCCGCGTCGCGTCGAGGAACCCGAGGCGTCCGTCGGTGAGCACCAGCTCCTCCTTGCCCGCAGCGATGCGCGAGGCGAGCGCAGCCTCCTGCGCCATCATCGCCTTCTGCAGGCCGAACAGCGGAGCGTCCGGGTCGCCACCCGGCTCCGTGGCCGGCTGGTACTCGAGGACCGCCCCGCCAACCAGAACCTCGACGCGTTCCGGGCGGAGCCCCCCTCCCACCACGACCGAGCGCCCCAGCGAATGCTCGGCGAATGTCGCGCTGGCATCGCATCGAACGGCGCCCACGGCGAACGACCCGAACAGGCCCGGGGCGTGTCCGCCGTGCTCGTCCCCGGCGATCAGCCGAAGCTCCACCCGCCGAACGCCGTCCACGAACCACACCGTGCCAGGTTCCACCCCCCGGGAGACGATGGGGACGCTCCAGTCATCGGTCTCCACGAAGGGATCGGCCCGTGCGGGCGTCTCGTCCAGCCGGGCCTGGAAACCCATCCCGAAGTCTGGGATCCAGGGATCCGCTCGAAGCGACAGCATGGCCGAAGCTTACCGACCTGTTCAGACAGCCTTGGGGTGCGATGATGGCCGGTCGCCAGGGACGTGGTCACCCGGTCACGACGTCCGAGCGGTCGAAGGTCGTAGCCTCCCGGTCCGGTCTTTCCGGAGTCTCTAGCCATAGGGCGGATGCTCCACGACCCGTCGGTGGGCCGATACTCACGGTGCCAGCAACCGCGGGGGAATCGTGCCGAGATCCATTGCCAGTCGTACGTCACGGGCGCGGTGGCGACCCCTGTCGTTCGCCTTCGTCGAGGGTATCGAGTCAACGGTCTACCCGTCCAAGGCCGACTGGAACCGGGCGATCGTACGGGCCCCCAAGGACCCCACGGAACGGTTCGACATCGTCGCCTTCGGCGCCAGGTCAGGCCAAGAGGTGAGGTGAGATGAGCGACATCATAGAGATCGACACCGGCGATGAGATGACCGCCCGTATCGTCGCCGTCTGGGAGGCCGTGGCCCGTGCGGGCGATGACCTGAAGCGGGCCGCCGAGCAGCTATCGGCCGAAGGAGAGCGGGGCAAGCTCTAAGCCCGCGCAGGGGCCGGCCGGGCTGATGACCCGGGGGCCGCGAGCGAGGTAGCCGGCGGCGGGCCCCCCGCGCCGCAGGCCTCGCGAGTGGCCCCCGACTCTTCGGGGCCGCGCGCCGCAGAAGGCGGCGCGCGGCCCCGACCATCCTGGGACGGCGGGCAACGATCGCGCGAGGCCCTCAGGCCTCGAGCGACCTGAGAATGTGACGGGCGATCACGACGCGCTGGATCTGGTTCGTCCCCTCGTAGATCTGCGTGATCTTGGCATCGCGCATCATCCGCTCCACGGGATACTCGCGGATGTAGCCGTATCCCCCCAGGATCTGCACCGCGTCGGTGGTGATCTCCATGGCCGCATCCGAGGCGAAGCACTTTGCGGTGGCCGAGAAATAGGGCATCCGCGGATCGCCCGAGTCACACATGGCGAGCGCCCGATAGACCAGCAACCGGGAGGCCTCGATCTTCATCGCCATGTCGGCCAGCATGAACTGGATGGCCTCGAAGTCGGCGATCCGCTGCCCGAACTGCTGACGCTCGATCGCGTACCTCGAGGAGACCTCGAACGCGCCCTGCGCGATGCCCAGGGCCTGGGCCGCGATGGCGGGCCGCGAGTAGTCGAGGGTTCTCATCGCGTAGGTGAAGCCCTCGCCCTCCGCGCCGATCAGCCGGGCGGCGGGGATCCGGCAATCCTCGAGGATCACCTCGCGGGTCGGCGACCCACGGATGCCCATCTTGTCCTCCTTCCGGCCGAAGGAGACGCCGGGGTCGTCCCGCATCACGAGGAACGCAGAGACGCCTTTCGCCTTCCGGGAGGGGTCCGAGGTGGCGAACACGACGTAGGCGTGGGATACGCCGGCCCCGGTGATGAATCGCTTCGTCCCCGACAGGACGAAGGCATCGCCGTCGGGCACGTACCGTGTGGACATCGCGGCGGGGTCCGAGCCCGCCCCCGGCTCGGTCAGCGCGTAGGACATCAGGATGTCGCCGCGGCAGATGGCCTCGGTCATCGACCGTTCCTTGTCGCGGTCGCCGGCCACCCTCAGTGGGACCACGCCGAGCTTGCACACGCCCGGGATGAGCGAGACGCCGGCGGATACTCGCGCGAGCTCCTCGACCAGCAGCCCGAAAGCGAGCGAGCCGCCGCCCGAACCGCCCAGCTCCTCGGGATAGCCCACCGCCATGAGGTCGTTGTCGACCAGCACCTTGTAGACGTCCTCGGGCCACTCGTCGGTCTCGTCGATCTCGGCGGCCCGGGGAGCGATCCGCTCCTCGGCGATCTGCCGGACGATGCCGCGGAACTCCTCGAGCTCTCGCGGCAGCTCGAAGCGGTCCTCGGCCATACGACCGGAACCTACGCCGGGCGACGGACGACCAGGGCGTCGCCCTGGCCCCCGCCACCACAGATGGTCGCGCCGCCGAGATCCACCCCGCGCCGGCGCATCTCGCACGCGAGCGTGAGGACGATCCGGGCGCCGCTCATGCCGATGGGATGTCCGAGGGCCACCGCACCGCCGTTCACGTTCACGATGTCGTCCGACACCCCGAGCACCTTCGTCACGTTCAGGGCGACGGCGGCGAACGCCTCGTTCACCTCGATCAACCCGAGGTCGTGGACATCGAGCCCCGCCTTCTTCAGCGCATGCTGGAGCGCGATGACCGGCACGGAGTGCAGGTAGGCGAATCGCTCGGCCGCCATGCCGTGAGCCACGATCTCGGCGAGCGGCGGCAGGCCGAGCTCATCGGCCTTCTCGCCGCTGGTCACCACGACCGCCGCCCCGCCGTCGGAGATCTGCGACGCGTTGCCGGCCGTGATCGTCCCTCCCTCGCCGAAGGCCGGCGGCAGCGTTGCCAGGGACTCGGGCGTGGTGTCGGGCCGGATGCCTTCGTCGCGGGTCACGACGATCGGGTCACCCCTTCCTCCACCGGTTTCGACCGCCACGACCTCCTCGGCCAAGCGGCCGCTCTCCCAAGCAGCGTGGGCACGCCGGTGGGACCGGGCGGCCCACGCGTCCTGCTCATCGCGCGTGATGCCAAGGTCAGCGTTCACCCGATCCGAGGATTCGCCCATCGTCATCTTGGTGAACGATGACCAGAGCCCATCGTGGATCATCGAGTCGACCAGTTCGGCGTGTCCCAGGCGCTGGCCGCCTCGAGCTCGGGGAAGCAGGTACGGCGCCTGCGTCATCGACTCCATGCCCCCGGCCACCACGATCTCGACCTCCCCGGCTCGGATCAGCTGGTCGGCGAGGGCGATGGCGGTCAGGGCGGATGGGCACACCTTGTTGATGGTGATGGCCGGGACCTCTTTGGGGATACCGGCGGCCACGGCGGCCTGCCGGGCGGTGATCTGACCGGTCCCGGCCTGGATCACGTGGCCCATGATTACGTAGTCGACCCGTTCGGGGGCTACACCCGATCGCTTCAGGGCCTCGCGGATGGCGGCGGCGCCGAGGTCAGCCGCGGAGACTCCGGCCAGCGATCCCCGAAGCCTCGCGATGGGCGTCCGGGCACCTGCCACGATCAACGACGGGCTCACGCGACCAGTCTACGACCGGCCGTTCGTCTGCCTCGTCGAGCCTAGACTCGGTTGGGCATGGATCTCTCCTTCGGAGTCACCGTCATCCCGTCGGTCTCCGAGCGATCCGACCCCGTGGCCGAGGCCCGGCACGCCGAGGAGCTCGGGTTCGACCTCGTGACGGTGTGGGACCACCTCCACGGCGACCGCCCCTCCTTCGAGACGTGGACCCTGCTCACGTGGATCGCCGCTTCGACGTCCCGCATCTGCGTGGGGCCGAACGTCCTCGGCCTGCCCTACCGGGATCCTGTGGTCACGGCGAAGATGGCGGAGACGTTGCACCGGCTGTCGGGCGGCCGGCTGGTCCTTGGACTAGGCGCCGGTGGGAACGATCGGGAGTTCGAGGCGTTCGGGCTGCCGGTCCGCTCTCCCCGGGAGAAGATCGAGTCACTGGAAGAAGCGGTCACGATCATCCGTGGAGTGTGGTTCGCACCGTCGTTCTCCTTCCGGGGCCGCCATTACCGAACGGTCGGTGCCGAGGTCGAGCCCAAGCCGTCGGGGGCCATCCCCTTCTGGCTCGGGACATACGGGCACCGGGCGCTCGAGCTGACTGGGCGGACCGCAGACGGCTGGCTCCCGTCGATGGCGTATGCGCCCCCGGACGTCGCTCGGGAAAAGCTGAAGGTGGTGAAGGAGTCGGCCGAACGAGTCGGGCGCGACCCCGACAGGTTGACCTACGCCTACAACGTGTCGGTGCGGGTGGGCGGCGGCCCCCCTCCCGATCCCGATCGCATGGTCGGCGGCGAGCCCGGCAGCGTCGCCGAGCGACTGGCCGGGCTCGCCGCCGACGGCTTCACATACTTCAACGTCTGGCTCTCGGGGGACCGGTGGGAGCAACGCGAGCGGCTGATGAAGGACGTGGTCCCGGCCGTTCGCGCGCTGGCGAGATGAGCAGAGTCTAGCTCCGGTTGGCCAGCGCCTTCTCGATGACCGTGGTGATCTCCTCGCCCACGAGCTCGTCCCGCTCCATGAGCGCATCCCGAAGGGCCATGACCACGTCGCGGTTCTCGTCGAGCACAGCCGAAACGCGCGCCTTCTGTTCCGCGAAGATGTCCTCGACCCGGGCCCTGCCGTCTCTATCCGCCAGGACCTTGCCCACCAGGTTCTTGCTCCCGATGGGGCCCTCGGCGATGGCGTCGTAGGAGATGAGCGAGCCGGCCATCCCGAACGAACCGACCATCTGGGCGGCGAGCAGCGTCGCCCCGGCCAGGTCCGAGGCCGGGCCGGTCCCGGACTCACCCAAGAAGAGCTCTTCCGAGACTAGGCCACCGAGCGCGATGGCCACGTGTGCCTCGATCTCCGAGCGAGACCTGGTGAAGCGCTCCTCCTCATCCCCGTGGGCCAGAAGGCCGAGGGACTGGCGCCGCTTGATGATCGACAGGACCTCGAGCCGCCGTCCCTTGCCGAAGAAGTACGCGACGGCGGCGTGCCCGGCCTCGTGCGTGGCCACCGCAAGCCGCTCACCGTCCGTGTAGGTGACCGGCTGTTTGATACCGATCTCCTCCGTGAGCTTCGCCTCATACACGTCATCCACGTTCATCTGGCGCCGCCCCTCCCGGAGCGCAACCAGCAATGACTCATCGAAGAGGTGCTCGATCATGACCGGTGTGTAGCCGAACGTGTCGTGGGCCAGACGCTCGCGGGCCGCTTCGCTGTCCATCTGCAAATGGTGGGCCTTGCGATCCATGAAGAAGTCGACCAGGTCACGACGACCCTGCTTCGTCGGCAAGTCGAAATAGAGCCTTCGGTCGAACCGACCCGGTCGAAGGAGCGCCGGGTCCAGGTGATCCGAGCGGTTGGTCGCGGCGATCAACAGGATGTTGTTGTAGGCGGGCTTCCCCGCGGCGAACCGGTGCTGCGGCGGGAGGAACCCGTTGATCCATTCGATCACGCTCCCCTTCAGGCGCCGGAAGAACGGGGGCGTGTCGAACGACTGCATCTGGACGAGCAGCTCGTTCACCATGCCCGAGCCGCCGGGACCGATGATCCGGTTGGTTGCGCGGCCGAGGCCCGTCGCATCGGGCGAGGACGAGAGCCCACCCCGATCGGACCCGATGGCGTCGATCTCCTCGATGAAGCCGATCGCGCCCCCTTCCTTGCGAGCAAGCTTGCGAAGCCGTTTGAAGAACGACCGGATGCGAGAACCGGTCATCCCGAACCACATCGACTGGAACGCGGGGGCAGAGATGAACAGGAACGGCACCCCGGCCTGCTTGGCCATGGCCTTGGCCAGGTACGTCTTGCCCGTCCCCGGCGGCCCCTCGAACAGGATCCCCCTCCGAGGGTTTCCTCCCAATTCGTCGCGGAAGGTGGCGTAGCCCAGGAACACGTCGAGGGTCCGCACGACCTCGTCGACCTGGCCGTCGAGTCCACGGACCTCGGTCAGGCCGACGTCGATCTCCTCAGGCCGGACCACGACGTGAGGCGACCGCCCGCTGAGGAACGGCATGGCCATCATCAGGAAGATGGCCACGAAGATCAGGAACACCGGTAGGAACAGGAACCAGTTCGGACCCAGGCTCGGCAGCCGGAGGGGGTTGTCGCTGGCGTAGCGATACCAGAGGTAGGCGTCGGCCGCACCCAGGATCACGATCATCCGTCGCACCCGCTTTCGCCGGGTCCGCTCCCTGATCCGGAAGACGTCCGCCTTTCCCGCACGCAGGATCTGGGACCCCTCGAGCGAGGCTGCGACCGATCGTTCGTCCTTCACGAGCATCCCCTTCTTGGCCGACCCTGGCCCCGAGTATCGTACGAAGGCTCCCCACGATGTGCATCAGTCCTTTGCCCTACCTGGCCGTCGAAGGCCCTACGCATGTCCGTGCCGGGATCCGGGCCGAACGGCTATGGTGCCTGCCCGCTTCGACTCGGAGGACGCCCGTGGCCAGGGAAGAAGGAGCCCCGGTGACCCAGGAGGACGCCCGGGCCGTCGGGGTCCTGTTTCGAGGACTCCAGCCCCCGCCGGGGCGGAAATGAGCCGGCCATGCTGAACGGGATCGACCACGTGGGGATCGCGGTCGTGGACCTCGACGGGGCGGTGGAGCTGTACCGCCGCACGCTCGGGGTAGAGCCCGCCCATCGAGGGGTCGTGGAGTCACAGGGCGTCGAAGAGGTGCTGTTCGAGGTGGGCCACTCGCGCATCCAGCTGGTCGGCGCGCTCGGCCCGGACACACCGGTGGGACGATTCCTGGCCACGCGCGGCCCGGGCCTGCACCACCTGGGGCTCCGGGTCGACGACGTCGCGGCCACCCTCGAAAGCTTGCGCGCAGTTGGGGTTCCCCTCGTCGACGAGTCGCCTCGCTCGGGCTCGAGGGGTACCACGATCGCGTTCGTGCACCCGGCGGGGATGGGCGGCGTCCTCGTCGAGCTGGTCCAGGGCGCCCCTTAGGGCAGGTCGGTCCAGCCAGTCGACGGCGCGTTGACCAGGACGGCCACGTTGCCCTGGGGAAGCTTGCCGTCTGCCATGAGCTGGTGGACGTTGCCGGTGTCCTCGTACGGGTAGGTGTTGCCGAGGGTCGTCTGGATCTGCCCCCCACGGACCAGGTCGTTGAACGCGGCCGCCTGCTCGTCGTTGAACAGATGAGAACCTTGATACCGCTTCTGCAAGTACCACAGGTACCGGACGTCCACCATGGTGTCGTACCCGCTGGTGCCGGCGCAGATCACCACCATGCCGCCCCGGTCGCACACGAAGATCGACGTGGGGACGGTGTCCTGCGCTGGATGCTCGAACACGATCCGCGGGCTCCGCCGCTCCCCCAGAACATCCCAGACGGCCTTCCCGAAAGCCTTGGCCCCGACGAACCATTCCTTCCACTCTGGCGAGTCCCACCGAGGGGGAACGCCCCAGTGGCTGAAGTCCGCGCGATTGACGTAGCCGACCGCGCCGAGGCTCTTGCAATACTCCCCCTTCTCCTCGGAGGAGACGACGGCGACCGCCTTGCCGCCTGCCAGCGTGACGAGCTGGATGGCCAGCGAGCCGAGTCCGCCCGACCCGCCCCATACCAACACGACGTCCCCCGCCTCGACCGTGTGCGGTGGCCAGCCGTGCAGCATGCGGTACGCGGTGGAGCCCGTGAGCGTGGGAGCGGCCGCCTCCTCCCACGAAAGGCCAGTAGCCTTCGGCAGGCACTGGTGGGCCTGGACCTTGGTGAACTGGGCGAACGAGCCCCAACAGGTGTCGTAGCCCCAGACGCGGAAGCTCGCCGCGAGGCCGGGGTCGTTCCCTGCGAGGACCCACGGGTCGCCCGAGTCCCACTGCCCGGCATGCACGACGACGCGGTCACCGACCGCGATGTTCGACACGCCGTCGCCGATCGCGGTGACCACACCGGACGCGTCGGAGCCGACGATGTGGAAGTCGGTCGGCTCGCCCCATCGGGCCTGCGTCTTCGTGACGTCGATGGGGACGCCCCGAGCCGCCCAGACGTTGTTGAAGTTGACGCCGGCGGCCATGACCATGACCAGGGCTTCGCCCGCCCCGATCGGCGGAACGTCGATCACCTCGTCCTGGATGGATTTCTCCGGCTGGCCGTACCGGTCGGGCCGCACCAGCTGGGCGTGCATCCGTTTGGGGACCTCCCCGACCGTGGGGATCTCGCCGATCTCGTACAACTCCTTGGTCATCCGTTCCACCTCTCGCGCGGACTCGTGGGTGAACGCAAAATATGCGGCGGAGGCTGATGCGACAAGCTAAGCGGAAGAGCTCATCGACAGGGCGGCTCACCGGTCAGGACGTCGGCCCTGGCCTTGCAGGTCTCAGTCGATGGTCGAGAGCGCCTCGGGCGGCGCCGGCTCTCGCTCGGGTGGAAATGCGCTTACCGGGCACACCCCGGCCCGAGGGCACCATCGGCAGTAGGGTCCGGGCGCGAGGTCGAGCTCCCGTCCCGCCTCCGAGGCCGCCGCGGAACGGACGGCCCCGATCACGCGTTCGGCGGCTCGGTCGAGGATCCGCTGGTCCACGTCCTCCGCCTGCCACTCGCCCGAGTCGAGGTACAGGGTGGCCACCCGATACGGGGGCACCCCGAATCGCAGGGCGAGCAGCAGGGCGTAGAAGCGCATGTCCTCGGCGTGCTCGGGCCAGGCCCGCCCGGTCTTGAGGTCGATGGCCAGGCGCGTGGCTCGTCCCGGCTCCACCGGCCAGCCCGAGCCGAGCACGAGGTCCATCGTCCCGCTGAGGACCACGGCCCCGCCGAGCAATTCCACCCGGATGTGCCATTCGGTGGACGGAGTCAGCTCTCGTCGCATCCGTCGCAGCGGCGGCATGGTCGAACGGAACAGCTCGAGGGTCTTGGCCGCGTCCATCAGCGTCTCGTCCCGCCGAAGGCCATCGAGGCCATCCCAGAATCCCCGGAACGCCTCGTCGTCGACCAACCGATCCACCGCCTCCTCGACCAGGCCGTGGGGGTCTCTGTCCACCCGCCCGGCCACCTCGAGCTCCACCGCCTTGTGGGCCAGCCGTCCCGCCGCGAATCGAGGGGTGAACGAGAAGGGGCCGCGTTCACCCGCTCGGATGGCGTCGAACAGCCCGGCGCACCTACCCAGGTCGTTCAGGCTTGACTTGCCGAGCCACAGGGGCTCGGGGAGCTCGACCGCCCGGACGGCTTCCTCGATGCGATCCCGCAGGCGCGACACGACGTCGGCGGGAAAGAAGGGACGTTCGCCCGACCCGATGAGCCGCTCGAAGGTCCGGCGCTGCGATTCGGTGAGCTCCCCGGCGGCCTCCACGCGGCCGATGGTAGGGGCACCCACCGACACGCCCGGGCCGTCGACACCGTCCGGGCCGAGACGGGCGCTACACTCCGGGGAACATGGCCAAGACCGAGGAGCGTCCCCAGGTTCCGGTCCGAACGGTCGACGAGCGGATCCAGGAGCTCCGCAAGCGCAAGGCGGCCATGCTGGACGCCCACCGCAAGGAGGCCGTCCGAAAGCAGCACGAACGCGGCAAGCTGTCCGCCCGGGAACGCCTGGAGCTCCTGCTCGACGCGGCGTCGTTCCAGGAGACCGATCCGTTCGCCGTCCACTCGTCCCACGACTTCGGGATGGAGCGCAACCGTCCCGCGGGGGATGGCGTGGTCACGGGTCACGGGACGATCGACGGGCGGAAGGTGTTCGTCGCATCCCAGGACTTCACGGTGTTCGGAGGATCGCTCGGCGAGGTGCACGCCCAGAAGATCTGCAAGGTCCTGGACCTGGCCATGTCGACCGGCGCGCCGTTCATCCAGCTGAACGACTCGGGCGGGGCTCGGATCCAGGAAGGGGCGGCATCGCTCGCGGGCTACGGGTACATCTTCGAGCGGAACGTCCGGGCATCGGGCGTGATCCCCCAGATCAGCGCGATCCTGGGGCCCTGCGCAGGCGGTGCCGTCTACTCGCCGGCCGTGACCGATTTCACGTTCATGGTGCGAGAGACGTCGCACATGTTCATCACCGGGCCCGATGTGATCAAGGCCGTGACCGGTGAGGAGGTGTCGTTCGAGGAGCTCGGCGGGGCCATGACCCACGCCTCCCGTTCCGGCGTGGCCTCCTTCGTGGCCCAGGACGAGGAGGAGAGCCTGGCCATGGTGCGGCACCTGCTCTCGTTCCTCCCGTCCAACAACCTGGAGGACCCGCCGTCGTATGCGCCGGTCGACGACCCCGAGCGCCGGGACGAGGGCCTCACCCGTCTCATCCCCGACTCGGCCCGTGAGCCGTACGACATGCACGAGGTCATCAGGCGCGTCGTGGACGACGGCGAGTTCCTGGAGGTCTTCCCGTACTGGGCCATGAACATCGTAGTGGGGTTCGCCCGCCTGGACGGGCGGACGATCGGGGTCGTTGCGAACCAGCCGAAGGTGCTCGCCGGGACGCTCGACATCGAGTCCTCCGAGAAGGCCTCGCGGTTCGTACGGTTCTGCGACGCCTTCAACGTCCCATTGGTCACGTTCGTGGATGTGCCGGGGTTCCTGCCGGGGACGGCCCAGGAGTTCGGCGGGATCATCCGGCACGGTGCGAAGCTCCTGTATGCGTTCGCCGAGGCCACCGTTCCCCGCATGACGGTCATCACCCGGAAGGCGTACGGCGGCGCGTACCTGGTCATGAATTCCAAGCACCTGCGGGCGGACGTGTCCTTCGCCTGGCCCACGGCCGAGATCGCGGTCATGGGACCGGACGGCGCCGTGAACATCGTGAACAAGAAGGAGATCGAGAAAGCCGAGGACCCAACGGCGAGACGAGCAGAGCTGATCGGTGAGTACCAGCGGAAGTTCGCCAACCCCTACGTGGCGGCGGAACGCGGGTTCGTCGACGACGTGATCGAGCCGGCCGAGACCCGAGCCCGGCTGATCAGGTCGCTCCGGATGCTCGTCACCAAGCGCGAGTCGGTCCCGGCACGCAAGCACGGGAACATGCCGCTGTGAACGACGATCGTCGGTTCGAGGTCCCCATCGGCCTCACCCGCGAGGAGGAACGGGCCATCGTGCTCGCCCTCGAGCGGTACTTCCTCCAGGAGAGCCTGCACCCCGACCCCTGGGTCCTCGCCGGACGTTTGGAAGCAACCGGGTACGGGGCGCTGCAAGCCCGCAGGCACATGGACACGGCGTGGGGCCTCCCCTCGAGAGCGGCGTTCACCCGTCAAGGCGTGCCCCCGGTCCACGGCCGCGGCGACGCGATGTAGATGTCGGGGCGCGCGATGGACGAAGCATCGGAGGAAGGAGCACCTCCGACGGATCTCTTCGAGGACGAAGAGTATCCCGCACGGATCGTCCTGTGCGTGCTTTCGGCGTACGACGCCGGCGACTTGGTCGACAAGCTCGAGCGTCATGGCATCGGCGCTCGCCTGGGGAACCGGCAACCCGACGAGACCGTGGAGGTGGTGATCCACCACTTTCACCTCCCTGAGGCGCAGGCCGTCCTCGTCGAGTTCACCGGGGACGCCGGCGTACTTGATGAAATTGATGAGGATGTGGAGGAGGAAGACGAGGACGAGGAGGCCGACGAGCCGTCACCGGAGGCTCCGGAGGACCCGTCCTCCCTTCCGGACGCATGGCGCGAGGCCAGTCAGCGTGTCTGGGGAACCCAGCTGAAAGCACAGCTTGAACCAACTTCACAGGGCGAGCTGGATGACGGGGAGTACGTCAAGATCTCATCCACCCTTGCCGATGCTGAGCGCTTGGAGGCCGCTGGGATCGCGTTTCTGGTGCGGGGGCCATCGCCAGGAGAAGGCCGCAACCTCGCACACGTCCTTGTCCCTCGTGCGGATCTGGCTCGTGCCCGGGAGATCCTGGGTATCCGGCTATGAACGGTGCGATGAGGACCACCGGAGTGGTGTCGGGGCGTCGGGAGGCCATCGAGCGGATGGCCGAGGAGGGTTGCTCGCCGCCGCGCTTCTGGGGAAACGCGCCCGGCGACCGATACGGTTGGCATTCGCACGACTACCACAAGGTGCTGTTCTGTCTCACCGGCTCAATCACCTTCCACACCGGGAGCGGGGACATCGAAATGGGGGCCGGGGACCGGCTCGACTTGGCGCCCCGGACCGAGCACGCCGCAACCGTGGGACCGGTGGGTGTGGAATGCGTCGAGGCCCCCAGGTGACGGGCGTCGCCATCCACATCGATCAACTATGGTTCCACACCCCGGGTGGGATCGGGACCTATATCCGTAACCTCGTTCCGGCGATGGCCCGGCGGGACCCGGCCATCGACATCCGCCTGTTCCATGCACGATTCGACGACGAGGGCCCGCCCGAACGATGGATCCGCGACTTCTGGGTGGAAGAGCTCCCGGCGCCCGTCCGGACCCTCTATCCGAGGTGGGATCTGCTCGGGCGGCCGCCCCTTCCTCCGAGCCTGCAGGGTTCCCAGATCGTCCACGCCACCAACCCCGCCGCGATCCCCCCCGCGGCAGCGGGGCAGCGGCTCGTGGTGACCGTCCACGATCTCGCCTTCGAGTACCACCCGGGGATGTACCCCCGGTCATGGCGGTACACCTACCGGCTGGGGCTTCGGGCGGCCGTCGCCCGGGCCGACGCCATCGTCACCCCGTCCCGCAACACCGCCGAGGACCTGCTTTCGCGGACGAAGGTGGACCCCGCTCGGCTCCACGTCGTCCCCTTGGCCGCGTCGATCGGCGTCGAGGATGGGGACGCCGACCCGACCCTGGCACGGTTGAAGGTCCGCGAACCCTACGTCTTGTTCGTGGGAACGCTCGAGCCGCGCAAGAACTTGGTCCGATTGATCCGGGCGTACCGGCGGGTTGCCGCCACCGGCCTCCCGCATGCACTGGTGCTCGCCGGTCCACTCGGGTGGCACCACGACGCGCTGATGCGGGAGATCGCGCTGTCGGGCCCCGGCGACATCGTGATGACCGGCGCCGTGTCCGAGAGGGAACTCGACGCCCTGTACCGCGCGGCCGCCGCGTTCGTCTACCCGTCGCTGTACGAGGGGTTCGGACTTCCGGTGATCGAGGCCATGGTCCGGGGCATCCCCACGGTCGCATCGAACACCTCCGCCGTCCCCGAGGTGGCCGGAGACGCCACGCTCGGCGTGAACCCCCGGTCGGTACGCGAGATCGCGCAAGCCATCGAGTCGGTGCTGACGGACCTGGATCTGGCAGAGCGGCTGGCGAAACGGGGCCGGCGCCAGGCCGAGCGGTTCTCCTGGGATGAGACGGCTCGCCTCACACTCCAGGTGTACGACTGGGTGCTCGAGAAGAAGTGACCTACCAGCAGACGAGGGAAACCGCGTCTCAGGACGTGTAGTCGTAGAAGCCCGCGCCGCTCTTGCGCCCGAGCCGCCCCGCCGTCACCATCCGTTTCAGAAGAGGTGGGGGCGCGAACAGCGGCTCCTTGAACTCATCGAACAGCACGTTGGCTACGAACAGCGCCGTGTCCAGTCCGATGAGGTCCAGGAGCTGGAGCGGCCCCATGGGATGGGCCAGGCCCAGGCTCACCGCCGTGTCGATGTCCTCGCGCGTGGCGAACCCGTCGTCGAGCATGCGGACGGCGCCATTGAGGTACGGGATGAGCAGCATGTTCACGATGAACCCCGCGCGGTCCTTCGACAGCACCGTGGTCTTGCCGAGCACCGCCCCGAACCCTCGGGAGAACTCGACGGTCTCGTCTGAGGTCGTGATGGCCCTCACCACCTCGATCAGCCCCATCACCGGCACCGGGTTGAAGAAATGCATCCCCACCACTTGCGCGGGTCGCCCGGTGACCGCGGCCAGCTCGACGATGGGGATCGAGCTCGTGTTGCTGGCCAGGACCACCTCGGGCCGGGTGACCCCGTCGAGCCGGCGGAAGATCTCGCGCTTGGTGTCGTGGTCCTCGGTCGCCGCCTCGATGACGAGATCGCGATCGGTCAGATCGTCGATGGTCGTCGTGCCGGCGATCCGGGTCAGCTCCTCCGCCCGCTGCCGCTCGTCGAGTTTGCCGCGCTCAACCGCTCGGAGGGTGGAGGCCTCGATCCGGCTCCGGCCACGTTCGACGAGGTCGGGGTTGGCCTCGAGGTAGAGCACGTCCAGGCCGGCCCTCGCACAGACCTCGACGATGCCCGCGCCCATGACGCCGCATCCCACCACCCCGACCTTCCCCACATCTTCAGCCTTCATTCCGTCCTCCCACCCGTCGGGAGCCAAGCGTACTCGGGGGTCGGTTCACGGCGTGATCACGCTGAACGTCACCGACGCCGTGACGGGCGGGTCGAACGGGCCGTGGTCAACCGCCACGAACTCGGCCTTCAGGTGGTACGTGCCCGGCGAGAGGGCCAGGGTCTGGTCTGTGGAGGACGTCATGGACACCAGCCGGCCGTCCAGGATCAGGTGAACGTGGCCCTCGTTCGGCACCAGACGTGAGGAGGTGAAGTCGACGATCCTCCCTCCGATGAGCCGGAGGTGGACCTGGACGTCGGCCGGATCTCCCCGGAACACTTGGCCCGGTCGCGGGGACAGGATCTCAAGTCGAGCATCGGTCGACGGGCGCACGGCGGCGATCGTCGGCCGGAGCTTGGGAGGAATGACGAACGCGGCGACGGCCGCGCACCCGGCCAGGACGACCACGATCCATCCGACCGCCCCGGGAAACCGCTGGAAGCCGGTGCCGCGGATCCGCGAGACCCCAACCCAGACCAGGATCAGCGTGGCCAGGAACAGCAGGCTCTGCACGCCCTCGTCCACGGAGGAGCCCGTGCCATCGGCGAGCGGCATGCTCATTCCCACGGATCGCGGCGGCGGCGCGGCGGCGGAGGCCGGCGTCGAGGCGGCGGGCGCCGGGACCGAGCGGCGCGTCGACGAGCCCGCCGCCTGAACTCCATGAGGACGATGACCGCCAGCACTGCAAATCCGGCCACCAGCACGACCACGAACACCGTGCCCCCGCTCGACGGGGAGGAGCGGTTCGTCGTCCCCAGGACGGCCTGGCCCACGGCGAAGAACCCGAGCTCGGTGACGTCGGAGTGCACGAGTTGTCCGACGAGCGAATCGGTGCTCCGAATGGTCGACCAGGCGCTCCCGTCCTTCGAGTGGAGGGTCGTGTGGTGGTAGACGGCGACGTCGAGGGGGAGGGGGTACGCCATCACGAGCCGGGCCGGACCGCGAAGCCGCGGCACGGGGGTCCCGTCCGGTTGGTATTCGGCATCGATCCTGTACACGTTTCCGGCGATCTGGAGCTTCCGTGGCATCTCGACGCCACTCGCCGGAGCCATCGGGGTGATGATCAGGGTCACCGAGTCCTGGCCCGGCCGGTACGGAACGGCTCCATCTCCCAGGGCCAGGCTGACCTGGCCGTCCGAGGTGCTGAAGACGTTCGCCTTGGACCCGGTGGCGGGATCCAAGCGGAGCGAGAACCGTCCGGCCGACGGGGGCTTGTTGGTGGAGGCGAGGTCGGGAGGAGGGCTCACCCAGCGGTACGGAGGGGGTGGAGCGAAGCCGTCGAGGATGGGCCGGCCGGCGAAGGGGCTCAGCCTGCCACTCACGGCCGCCAGCACCAGGTACGCGCCCGCGACCCCTAGGCCGAGCACCAGGGCCCGGCGCGAGTCCCTCACGGGGCGATCGAGATCGGTTGGATCGCCGACGTTGCGAACTGCTGCGGCCACACCACGGCGCGCTGCTCGACCCCCAGCCATTCCCAGATGACCGTGGCCGCCAACAGGTTGGCACCTGGGTCGGTGGCCCCCGGCGGCGAGAACTCGAGACCGCTGCCGTTCGGGAGGCCGCCCGGTGGGATCCTGGCCCGAAGGGCCTGGGCCGCAACCGCTTCCGGGGTGAGCTCGCTCGCGGCCGGCATGACGGTGTGGAACAACGCCCACGCGGCGGAGAAGCCGGCGAGCGCCGGTGCGCTCATCTCCGCGTGGTACCTCGACCGGTATGCGGACCTCGCCCGTTCGAGGAGATCGCGGGCCTCCCAGGTGAGCCCCGAGGCGTCGATGGCGTCCGCATCGGGCTTGTCGGAGGCGAACAGGCCAACCGCCTCTCCTTGGAGCGCGGCACCGAACTCCGGCATGCAGTAGCTGGAGGAGGTCCCGATGTTCACCAGCAGCGGGAGCCGTTGGCGGACCATCTCCCGGCGTAGGGCGATGCCGTCCTCCATGTAGGCGGTGACGAACAGGACGTCTGGCTTCGCTCGGGCGATCGTGCGGACCACGCCCGCCGGGTCGGGGCGCGACAGGTCGTAGGGGAATCGGCCGGCGAGGGAAAGGCCGAGCGCCTGGATCTCGTCCACCGCTCCGGCCGCCACCGCCGAGCCGTAGACGTCGTCCACGTTGGCCACGGCGAACCGCAGCGACGACGCCGGACGATGAAATAGCGGCGCCAGCTGATCGGCCACGAACGACACGGCCGCCTTCCCCAGGACGCTGCCGCCGGGTGCAAACCGGAAGAAGAGCCGGCCGCCCGCGCCTGGCGCCGGCATCGAGCCCACCGCCCCCGTTTCCCAGAACAGCATGTGTCGACGGGCCGCCGCGGCAGCAGCCGGCCTGGAGACCGTGCTCCCGTAGCTGCCCAACACGAATCTGATCCCCCGGTCGCCGAGTGTCGCGACGGCGTCGGGGGCGGCGTCGGCTCCCGGAACGTCCAGGGCCTCGAGCTGCACGGGGCGGCCGTCGACGCCCCCGTCGGCGTTCACCAGGTCCACGGCAAGGCGGACCCCCCGGTATTCGTCCACGCCGCCGGGACCCTGCGACCCGGTCAACGGATAGACCGCTCCCACGTGGATGGGGGCTGGCGACGAGGAGCACGCGCTGGCCAGCGCGGCCAGCGCGAAGACGAACACGATCGCGAGGCCCTTCTTCATGTTCATGGCAGCACCACCAACGGGTTGGCCGCCAGATGGGTGGCGGCGGGGACGGTCCAGGTGCCCGAGGCCCAACGCTGCCACGAGAGCAGCAACCCCGCTCCCAAGTCCACCCAGAACGCCGCCATACCGTACGCGGGGAGGTGGACAACGGCGAACAGGAGCGCCGTCGCGGCCACGGCCGTGACGGCGCCGAACGCGGCGAGCCGGCCGTACAGGAAGCGGCGGAAGAACGCCTCTTCGGACACGGCGGCGAGGGAGTTCAATGCGAGCGCTTGAGGACCGAGCCGAACCGGGATCACCGGCCCGCCGAGAACCGTGGCGACGGCCACGGCCCCCACCCCGAGCGCGAGCGTGCCGGCCGGGCTCAGCCGGCGATCGTCCTGTGGTCCCATCGGCACGGCCAGCGAGGCCACGCCGACGAGCGCGTAGATCGCGGCGAACAGGACAGGCGCCGAGGGATACACGATGAGCCGCAGCCGGAGCACGAGCAACGCGCTGCCGGCTATCGCCAGGGCGACGGCCGGCCCCACCGCCTCGGTCGGCTTCCGCCCGACGGCGGCTCGGCCGGTGGACGGCATCATCGCTTGGCCTCGAACGTCACGGCGGTGAACACCCGCGGATCGAACGGACGGTGGTCGGAGGCCACGAACTCCACCCGAAGGACGTGCAACCCGGGCTTGAGGCCGCCGATCTCACCCGTTAGCTTGAAGTTCATGGCAACGATCTGGTCGTCGAGATACACGTGCAGATGCCCCTTGGTGGGGACGATGTTGGTCGTCGTCGCCGGGACGATCTTCGCCCCCGTGAGCCGGACGCGGATCTTCACGTTGGAGCCATGCACGACCTGACCGTTCGTCGGCGACAGGATGGCCACCGTGGCCGGGGAGCTCGGCCGGACGTCCGGCGTGGGGGTACCACCGGCCGCGTCACTCCCCGTCGAACACCCGCTGGCCAGCACGGCGACGACCACCGCCACGGCGAGGACCATGGCCCGCCGGGCGGTCCACGCGCCCGCGGATCGCGAGTCCACCCTCACTGGGAGATCGTCTGGTCGAAGGACGCCGACAGCGGAACTCCTTCCTTGGTCGTTGCCTGGATGCCGAACCGCCAGTGTCCTTCATCGAGCCGGGTGTTCGCCACGAAGTGGCCCGGATCGAATCGGATCAGGGGGAGATCCTTCGTGTCACCGGCCGGGGTGGTGGCCGTCGCCGTGGCCGAAGCGATGGGCTGCTCGTCTCCGGACGGCTGGAAGAACGTGAAGTGCACCACGTTGTTCCCGGGCGTCCCGGGGTCGATGTACGTCTGAAGCGACAGCCCACCAGACAGCGTGATCGTGTACAGCGTCGGTTGTCCAGGAGCTCGGGTCACCTCGATGTGCTGGGGGGGAGCCCGGGTCTGGACCTCGAGCGGCACCACCACGGACCCGGCCCGATCTTGGATCAGGACCGACACGTCCCACGCGCCGGGCATCGACAGGGGTGTCCCCTCACCCGTCCACACGCCTGGGGCGGTCCTGGACAGGTCCAGGCTGGGCGAGCCGAGCTCCGGGTGCCCCGACAACTTGAACGTCAGCGAGACGCTCGTCGCATCGAGCGGTACCCCCGTGTCGTAGTCGGTGATCCGGGCCTCGAAGTGATTGGGGCCCACCGTCCCCGGCACGATCGTCAGCCGTACCCGGGCGGAAGTGGCGAAGTCACTCCCCGTCGCCACGACGTGCGCAGGAACCGGCAATGGCGTGGCGGCGACGTGCGCGGCGGGCGGCAGCTGCGTCAGCACGCCGGTGACGCCGAAGATCCCCACGGCCAGCGCGACCTCCCCCCCAACCGTCCGGCGGAGTGATCGAAAGCGCTCGCCCCGCTGCGAGACCGCCGGGACGTTCACGTACCGGTTGCGAGCCCCCAGCGCCACGAGCCCGGCGAACAACGCGCCCTTGATCAGCAGGGCGACCCCGAAGCTCGTCTCGAACAGCCGACGCCAGGCGCCGATCCCTCCGATCTCGTCGATGGCCCGCACGACACCGGTCACGGCGACCACGCCGAGCGCGATGCCCGCGATGAAGGAGAACTGTCCAACGCCGGCTCGCTCGCTCGGGCCGCTCGACCTCATCCCGAGCAACAACCAGGAAAGGCCGCCGACCCACACCCCCACCGCCACCAGGTGCAACCACTGCACGCCGACGTTGAACCAGACCGGTGACTGGGAGCCTGCGTGCCCGGCCTGCGCGTGGAGGAGCATGGCGCCCGCGGCGGCCAGACCGAGCAGGATCAACCCGGTCTTCCCGGGCCGCACCGCAGCGACGACCACCGCGATCGCGACGACGGCCAGCCCGATCCCCTGGCGGATGAGCTGATCCCCCGCGGACGATCGGAGGAGTCTCCCGTAGGAGACACCCACGGTCGAGCGCTCGGCAATGGTCATGAGCACGAGGCCGAGGGCACCGATCACCCAGGCGGCGGCCAGGATCCATCGCGAGGCTGGGAGCCCTCCACCGAACACCCACAGCCCAAGCACGGCGCCGCCGAGCAAGAACGCCAGCCCTACGTACAGTCCCCAACGGCCGGCCGTCGCGAGCGGCGAAGGCGACGGCGTGGATGGAAGGACCGTGCCGGGCGACGCGAGGAGGCCCGATGGAGTCACCCCGACACCAAACGCGAAGGAGCTGCCGGTGACGTGGCCGTCCGTCTTCGACACGGTCCGCCACGTCACCGTGTAGACCCCGTCTGGGAGTGGCGGGAGCGCCACCTGCAGCTGAAGTGGCTGCCCAGGAACCGGTTCGGCCTTCCCCTGTTCCACATCCTTGCCACTCTCGTCGAGCACGTGGATGAGCGACAGGCTCGGGTCGGGCGGTTCGGTGAACGTGATCACCACCCTTGCGGGCGCGGCCTGGAGCAGCGCCCCGCTCGCGGGCTCCGACCGGCGCAACAGGGCGTGCGCCGCGGCGGGCATGCCGGTCACGACGACCAGCAGGCCCGCTCCGAGGACCGCGACGATGATGCGACGCATCGACTTCAGCTCCGGCTCTCCGCTCCACGACCGACGGAGACGGGTGGCGTCGAGCGGCGAGCGCCGGCCCGCCAACCGATCAACGCGACCACGGCGAGCGGGAGTCCCACCGCGCCGATGACGATGCCGACGACCGCCAGTGTCCGCGCCGTGTCGGCCCGGTCCTCGGCCTGGCTTCGAGCGCTGGCGATGGCCGCGTTGACGCGGGGGATCTCACGATCAAGGCGCTCGGAGAGCTCGGTCCCGGTGGGAACCTTCGTCGGAAACTCGACCTCCGCCGGATCCGCGACATCGTCGAATGTCGTCGGACCTGAGGTGAAGCGCTCGTCGACCTGTACGTGCCGGGAGTCGTCGGGATGATCCAGGCCCGGTAGTCGCCCGGCGTGCCGAACCCCTCTTCCACATCGAACGCGGGCTCGAAAGACAGCTCCATCTGTTGCTCGCCGAAGACCACCTCGACCTTGAGCGAGTCACCGAGGTTCAGGACCGGCTTTCCTGCCTTGGTGGCGAGGATCAGCTGAACGCTGTTCTTCTGACCCGCGTACGCCGGCTCGTCCCCCCACCCCACCACGATTTGGTAGGCGCCGACCGTGCGCTCCTCGTGCGCGAACGCCGGCGCCGACAGTGCCAGGACGAATGCGGCGGCCAGCCCGCCGGTCAACGCCAAACAGGCGCCGATCTTTGCCTTCATGGTGCAGCCTCCTCTCCCACAGGGATGGATCGGACCCGCATCGCGGCATCGGTTCGGCCTATCGGCCGGATGCAGCGAGGGTGGTTCCCTGGCTCAGCGGCCTGGAGGAGGACCGCGGACGCCGACCCCGTCGCGGACGGGGTCGACCGGAGGGATCGTCTGGATCTCGATGGGGATGGTCCGGAGGACGGCCGGGGGAGGAAGCCGCGGCCGGCCCAGCGCCTCTGCCACGCGTTCGGCCGTCTGGCTGAACCACAGGAGCAGGAGGGCGCCGGCGGACGCCACGATCAGCTGCAGCGCCAGTCCCATGAGGAAGAGACGGTGATGGAACAGATGGGCCACGGGCGCGCCCACCACGAGCCGCTCCGTCACCTCCATGGCGGTGAAGGCCACGACCTGCAGCAGGGACAGACGAGCGGCGGTCGCGGAGAAGGCTTCCTGCCGTGATTCCCACGTGCGCGGGGGTCGGCCGAGGTGCCGCAGGAACAGCCCACCGAGCGCGGCCAGCCCGAGGACCACCGCCAACTTGATCGCCATGACCCAGTAGGAGTGACCCGATGCGACGAGGACCTCGGCCCGCGCGTGTGCCGCAGGGATCGCGAGGACGTAGCCGAGCCAGTGAGCGAGGACGACGCCACAGACCGCCACGCCGACCAGGGGGAACCCGCCCACCGGTCTTCGATGTTGAGGCATGCCGATCAAGCGTATCGCCTCCCACCGACATCGGCGGAAGGGTCACGCTTCCGGTTTCAGCAGACCTGCGACAGGAGCGGGTAGGGGTTGAGGGCGCTGCCGATGACCGTGTACCCGTATGGACTCATCGGCCAGTCCGATGGCATCACCTTGGGGTGCCACTCGAAGTGGTCGTGTGGCACGCCGCCGAGGGCGTCGCCCGAGTCCCCGACGTAGCCGATGACGTCGCCCGCCGCGACCGTGCCGTTCGAGTTGGCCGAGTAGGACGACAGATGCGCGTTGTACACGTAGCCGAGGGCCCCGTACACGTACACGGCGTCACCCCCGAGCGTGTTGTATGAGGACCGCGCGACGCCGGCGAACGGCGCGCGGATCGCGGTCCCCGTCGGCGCGATGATGTCGTTGCCGGCATGTGGGTGATAGCCGCCCGAGTACCGCGGCGCGCCGAACCCGTCGTAGACGGCCCGGGGCTGGTCCACCGGGCACACCTTGAACACCCCGTTGCTGACGCCGGACAGCGAGGCCAGGAAGTCCCGGTACTCCCTCCCGAGGCGTTCGACGAGCTTCTCGGCCTCGGCCCTCTTGTCCTGGATGTCGTCGTAGATCTGCTTCTGCTGGGAGAACTGCGCCTGGAGCTTCGCCCTCTCGCCCTCGAGCGCTCGAAGGATGTCGGCCTGGCGGGCCTTGAGCCGCTGCTGGTTCCGGGCCTGCGCCGACAGCTCGTTCTTCAGGTTCTGGACCCGGTCGGCCAGGTCGGAATCGGACTGGGCCATCGCGTCCACAAACTCCAGCCGGTCGGACAGGTTCGCCAGCGAGGTGGCGCCGAGCAGGAACTCGACCGGGCTCCCCGGCCCCTGCATGAAGGCCTCACGCAGGCGTTCGTTCAATCGACCCAGGACCGCTTGGAAGCGGCCCCTCGCCTCCTCCAGCTCCACCTGGGTCTGCTGGAGCTGCGTCGTCACCTGTTCGTAGATGGCCTGGTGTTCGTCGATCTGCATGGCGATGGCCGCCGCCTCGGCGGAGAGCCGATCCAGGACCGCCTGCTGGGCTCCGATCTGGCGCTTCAACTCGGCCAGCCGAGCCTTGGCCTCATCCAAGCTCTGCTTCAGCCCGGCTCCGGCGGTTGGGGCAAGGGCCATCAGCAACAGTAAGGACGCGGCAGCAACGCCGACCCAGCGGCGTCGGTAGGAGGCAGAGCGTCCCCGGTTGGCCCTCATGGAAGTGACCCTTCGTACCGAACGCGGTGCGGAGATGTCAAGCGAGACCCCCAAGGGTGCCTCGGATCGATGCCGGATTCAAACATCCTCGGGGGGGACCTCGAGCGGAGGGGCTACAGCTCCGTGCCCGGAAGGCCCAGGTCCCGGGCGATCAGCAAGCGCTGGATCTCGCTCGTCCCCTCCCCGATCTCCAGGACCTTGGCGTCGCGATAGAACCGGGCCACCGGGAACTCCTCGATGAAGCCGTACCCCCCGTGCACCTGCACGGCCTCGCGGGCGCACGTGACCGCCATCTCGCTGGCGTACAGCTTGGCGATCGACGCCTCGACCTTGTACGGGCGGCCGTGGTCCTTCAACCACGCAGCGCGAAGGTACCCGAGGCGCGCGGTCTCCACCGCCACCCGCATGTCGGCCATCTTGAACTGGAGTGCCTCAAAGGACCCGATGGGGCGGCCGAATGCCTCCCGTTCACCGGCGTACCTCACGCTCTCCTCAAGGCATCCCCGGGCCAGGCCCACCGCCAGCGCGGCGAAGGCGATGCGGCCGTCATCGATGACCTCAAGAAACTGGGCGTACCCCCGCCCTGCCTCGCCGAGCAGGTTCGTCTGGGGGACGCGACAGCCGTCGAACGACAGCTCGTGGGTGTCGCTGGCCCGCCATCCGACCTTGCGGTAGGAGCGCCCCACCGAGAACCCCGGCGTGTCGGTGGGCACGATGATGTTCGAGATCTCCCCGACGCCACCGGTCATCGCCGCCACGACGCAGACCTTCGAAAGCGGCGTCCCCGAGTTGGTGATGAACGCCTTTGACCCATCGATCACCCAGGCGTCGCCCTCGAGCCTGGCCGTGGTCCGGATGGACTGCGCATCCGAGCCGCCACCCGCTTCCGTCAGCCCGAAGGACCCCAGGATCTGCCCGCGGGCCATGGGGATGAGCCACCGTTCCTTCTGCTCCTCGGTGCCGAACCGGTAGATAGGGTTGGCCCCCAGGCCAACCGCGGCCTCGAGGGTGATGGCCACCGAGGAGTCCACGCGGGCGATCTCCTCCAGGCACAGGCAGAACGTCAGGAAATCGCCGTCCAGGCCGCCGTAGCGATCGGGGAACGGCAGGCCGAAAAGCCCGAGCTCTCCCATCTGGTGCACGATCTCCAGGGGGAAGCGCTCCTCACGGTCAAGCTCCTCTGCGGAGGGGGCGACGATCTCCTCAGCGAACTGCCGGACGGCCTTCTGGAAGTCCTCCTGTTCCTGGGTCAGCTCGAAGTCCACCGCTCACCCGCTCACCAGGTCGGGCGCCATGAGAGCCGCCTCCCAGTGCGTCCCCTCCAGGAGGCTCCTGGCTCGCACCATCTCCTCGTCGCCTCCCACGGCATCGGGGTCGAACACCCGTCCGATCCACCAGGTCCGGGCCGCGACGTCCTTCGCGGATGCTTGCGCCCGCTCGAGTCGCAGGAGCTCCAGCGCCTTCTCCCGTGCGCCGTCCCGGTCCCCCTCCGCCAACAGGATCTCCACCTCGGCCTCGAGCAGCCAGTCGGCCGATCCCGGGCCGCCTGAACTCACGACGCCGGCCGTCTCCTCCAGCACCTCCCGTGCGGCCTGAAGCTCACCCGTGCGCACGAGCGCGATCGCCAGCTGGTTCGCCGTCCAGGTCACGATCCCTCGCTCCTTCAGCTCGCGGCACAGGCGGTAGGCCTCACGCAGGTCCTTCACGGCCTGGTCGATGCGACCGGCCAAACGATGGAGGGACCCCCTGGAGGTCAGCGCGCTCGCCAGCTCCCATCGCGCGCCAAGCTCGCGGAAAGCATCGACCGCGCCGTCCAGGTGCGGCAGGGCCTCGCTCAGGCGGCCGAGACGACGAAGGGCGTTCCCCACGCTCTCCCGGGCGACCGCCACGGAGAACCGGTCGCCCGAGGTCTCCGCGATGGCCAGGGCCTCGCTCGACAGGGCCAGCGCCTCCTTCTGGTCGCCCTCGTTCTCCACGAGGGTCGCGACCATGCTGAGCGCCCTGGATTCGGCCCACGGGTCACCTTCGGGGTTGGCCCGGGCCACCCTCAGGGCCTCCTCGAACATCTCGCGGGCCATCCCCATGTCGTTCCTCCAGTACGGGGCCCAGCCGGCGACCAGGAGCGCCCGAGCGAGGGTCCAGGGGTCCCCGAGCTCACGGGCGGCCGCTAGGGCCTGCTCGAGCAGCTCCTCGGCCCGTTCCAGATTGCCCCTGATCGAGAGCTCGATGTCGCCGAGGAACCGAGCCGCGTCCGCCCGAATCTGGGGGTCGGTGCCGCCGATCTCCAGAGCTCTGGTAAGAGGGGGGACCGCGGCCTCGAACTCGCCCAGCCAGTACCGGGCCTCTCCCAGGCCGGCCAGGATCCGGGCCTCGCGAACCCCCCACTCGCGTTCCGGGCCCGTCAGGGACAGCGCCCGTTCGTACAGGTCCGCCGCCGCCCTGGCCTGCGAAGTCTCGAGGGCCTGATCCCCCGCCCGGACCAGCGCCTCGACCGCCCGCTCCGCCATGCCGCGATCTGCGGGATTCAGGTCGAGGGAAGCCCGGGCCGCCTGCTCCAGGTGGTAGGCGATCGACCGAGGGTACCGGGACGACATGTCCGGGTCCTCGGAGAGCTTCGTCGCGACCTGCAGATGGAGCCGGAGCCGCTCCCGCTTCGGCAGGCTGTCGTAGGCCACGTCGCGGAGCAGGCCGTGGCGGAACCGCCAGTATCCTTCGCGGTCCTCGTCCCGGACCAGGAACTCCTCATCCTCGAGGAGCTCCAGGACCTTGTCGTCGGGGTCTGCGACGATCGCGAGCGACGCTCGGTCGAACGTGCCGGGCGCGAATACCGAGGCCTTGCGGATCAGGTCGCGAGCTTCCTCGGGCAAGTGGTCGATCCGAGCGGCGATGATCGCCTGCACGGTCGGCGGCAGAAGATCCGACGGAAGCGGGTCGGTGTTCGAGGTCACACCGGCATCGGCATGCATGAGCATCCCGGTGGTCTCCACGATGAAGAACGGGTTTCCTCCCGCATGTCGGGCGATGCGCGCGGCCGAGTCCTCGTCGAGCCCCTCGCTCGCTTCCCTCGCCAGCTCGATGGCGTCTGAGAGCGACATGGCCTCGAGGTGCAGGTTCATCGAATCGCCGAGGCCCCCGCCCCAATCCGGACGCTTGTCGAGCAGGTCGTACCGGGCCACACACAACACGAACAAGGGGATCGTCCGTGCCGCCCGCACAAGCTGCTCCACAAGGTCCAGGAGCGGTGGCTGCGCCAGATGGGCATCCTCGACGACCATGACGACCGGACCGCGTGCCGCCAGGCCCTGGAGGAGCGCGAGCAGCCCCGAGCGGATCTCGGCCACCCGGTACCGGCGTCGATCCCTGGACTCCTCGCCCAGCCCGAGCGCGAGCCGCAGCAGATCGACGATCTCCTTCGTCCGCTCCGTTGGGCAACAGTCACGCACGAGCTCCTCGAGGCTCTCTTCCAACTGCTCGGGTGGCGCGTCCGGGGGCTCCCCGATCTCCTGCAGGAGGATCTGGGCGACCGGGCCGAACGTGACGTCCTCCTCGAACGGGCTGGCTCGCCCGGTCAAGACTCGGGCCGTGTCCGGGAGTCCCGCCAGGAACTCCTCAACCACACGGCTCTTGCCGATCCCCGGCTCACCGAGCAGCGTGACCATGTGCCCTCGGCGAGCCTCCTGCGCGCGCTCGAACGACTCGACGAGCAGGCGAAGCTCCCGCCGGCGGTCCACGAAGGGGATCGTCCGACGGGAGGAGCGGGGCGCGAGGGCCAGGACCGACCAGCCCGGAAGAGTCTCCTCGAACCCCTTGGCTCGCACCTCCTGCCGCTCGCCGTACTGGACGTGGTCCTTCGTGAGGAGCCACGTCGTCTCCCCGGCTAGCACGGTGCCCGGCTCGGCGGCCTGCTGCAGCCGGGCGGCTGCGTTCACCACCGCCCCGTACAGCAGGCCGGCCTCCGCGCCCTCGGTGCCCATGGCCACACGTCCGGTGTTCACCCCGACCCGGCACTGAAGGGAGACGGGTAGGAGAAGGGTCTCGCCGAGCTCGGTCACCCGCTTCACGATGGCCAGCGCCGCTCGGATCGCTCGGATCGCGTCGTCGTCATGGGCATGCGGGATGCCGAACACGCCGACCACGGCGTCGCCGGCGAAGTTGTATGCGCGACCCCGGAGCGACTCCAGCCCCTCGGTGACCGCCTGGTAGAAGGCCGTGATGACCTCGCGGTATCGCTCCGCGTCGATCTGCGCGGAGAGCCGGGTCGAGCCCACCAGATCGGCGAAGACTACCGTGACGATCTTGCGTTCCTCCAGGACTGGGGACCCCACCGGGAACCCACAGTTCGGACAGAACTTCGCCTCGTCGGGCAGCGGTTCACCGCAGCGCACGCAGGTTGGTTGATTCATCCCGAACCAAGCATACGTGGGGCCGGTGACCGCCTTCCGGCCCGGCCTTACTCCCTCTCCACCTCGGCCAGGGCGAACCCCAGGATGTCCAGCATCGAGCCCGTGCGCTCGGCTTGAGGCCGAAAGATGACCTCCACGCGCTCCCCGATCTCGAGTGGCCGGTCGCCCGGTTCGAGGACGTGATGGAGCAAGACCGCGTCGGCCCCGTCGAGGCGAACGAGCCCCAGGGTGATCGGCCGGTCGAGCGGATCGCCATCCACGCCGACGAATCCGATCGTGAACGAGACGAGCGTGCCGCCCGGGCCGAGCTCGACATCGGCGGCGAGCTCGGCGAAGCACCGCTCGCAGAACAGCCTGGCCGGAACGTAGGTGTAGGCGCACCGCTCGCAGCGAGATCCGAGGAGTGCGCCGCGGTCTCGGAGCGCCGTGAGGAACGCCTCACCGGCCACGCCGGGCGTGTATCGATGTGCCACGGGGAAGTCGCCCGGCCACCGCCGGACCTGGTCCGGGCGAGCCACCTTCTCCCGCATCAGCCATGTCTCCCGGGCCGGAAATGGTCGATGTCGAGGATCGAGCCGATCCGTTCGCCGACCGGTTTCCATACGGCCTCGACCTCCATCCCGATGCGGACCTCTTCGGGGACGACCTCGCCCAGCATGTGCAGGAGGCCGCCGTCCGAGCCGTCGATGGACACCACCGCGGGGATCTCGGGCGACTCGAGCGGCTGCATGTCCCAGGACACGTGACAGATGGAGTACGTCTGCACGGTCCCCGTGTGCTCGACTTCGATCCAGCCATCGGTCTCGCGGAAGCATCGCTCGCAGAACATCCGAGGGGGAACGAGGACCCGCTCGCAGCGCCGGCACTCGCGCCCCAGGATCTTCCCGGCACGAAGCCCGTCCAGGAATCGCCCCACGGCGACACCGGCATCCCACGAGTACCGCGCACCGAGCCGGTAGTCGACCGCCCCCACGGCGGAGCGGAACCCCGCGTCGGACAGCGGGTGACCCCCCGTCGTGTACGGCGGCGTCTGCACGACCGGCAGCCCCGCGGCCGCTTTCGGCGGTCGACCGTCGGTGCCCATCACGACGACGGTCCCGACCTGCATGAGGTCGCCCCAGGCCTGGGCCACGCCACGTTCGGGGATCCCGGGCACCTGCCGCGCTCCCGCCTCCCCCCGCAGCTGCCAGAAGAGCTCCGCGACCTTCATCAGGCCGGCCGCCGCGATGGGGTTCCCCACACCGAGCAGGCCGCCCGACGGGCAGGAGGGCAGGTCGCCGTCGCGATCCAGGACGCCGTCGCGTGCCGCCTCGGGAGCCTTTCCTTTCTCGAACAGGAGCAACCCCTCGAGGTGGTGCAGCTCCTTGTAGTCGAATGGGTCGTAGGGCTCGGCGACGTGGATCTGCTTACGCGGCTCCTTCACCCCGGCCATGTCGTACGCCATCCGCGCCGCGTTCTCGACGTACTCCGGGTAGACGAGATCACGGTTGGTCCAGTACGTCGTGTCGAGGTTCCAGCCGACCCCTTCGATCCACACCGGGTGATCGGTGATCCGTTTGGCCGCCTCCTCCGAGGCGATGACCACGGCCACGGCGCCGTCGGAGATCGGCGAGACGTCGAGCCGCTGCACCGGCCAGGCCAGCACCTCGCTCGCCAGCACGTCGTCGACGGTGATGTCGGCCTGACCCAGGAGGGCGGCGGGATGCCCGGCCGCGTTCCTCTTGTTCTTCACCGCGACCGAGGCGATATCGCGCTTGTCCAATCCGTGCACCGACATGTAGCGGTTCATCTCCAGGGCGAAGATCCACAAGAGGTTCGGGCCGAGCGGCCGTTCCAGGATGTTGTCGAAGATCGTAAGGAACGCGCCCTGGGGATGCGGCTGGGTCGAGGACATCTTCTCCTCGGCTACCAGCAAGGCCACGTCGAACATGCCGCTCGCCACCGTGTACCACCCTTGGATGGCGGTGAACACGCCGCTGCCCCCTCCGACATAGGTTCGGATGAACGGCTTGCCGAAACCGCCCGCTCCGTCGGAGAGGTACTCCCCCTTCATGTGCACGCCATCGAACGCATCCGGCGCCGAGGTCAGGCAGACAGCGTCGACGTCGGCCAGGGCGAGCTCACACGAATCTAGGGCCGCCCTCGCCGCCTCCCAGGCCAGCTCCTTGCCGGTCTCCTGGGCCCGGCGCATGAATCGGGTCATGCCCGCGCCGACCACCGCAACCCGAGTGCGGCTCATGATCGCGCCGGATCCGTCGCGTACTCCAGCAAGCCGAGGACATTGCCGTCGGGATCCTGGAACTCGACGAACCTCGGCTCGCCACCCTGGCCTCCGCCTTCGGGGGTGAAGCTGATCCCGCGGGCAGCGAGGGCGGCCCGGCTGGCGTCGAGATCGTCGACCCGAAACGCCACCGTCCCACCGGCACGGTGCTGGCCCTGACCCGAGGCATGGAGCCCGAGCTGCACGGGGCCCGCCTCGAATTGGGCCCAGTCGTCGCCCGTCCGATACAGGAGCCGAAGCCCCAGCACGTCCTGGTAGAAGGCTACCGCTCGTTCCATGTCGGAGACGAAGAAGTAGACGAGATCGGCCCCCTTCAGCCCGCTCACGTTCCCTCCTCGTTCCCCAGCACGATCACTGCGGCGGATGTGGTGGGCACCCCTCGCCAGCTCTGGGCCAGGGCGACGTACGCCTCGTCGACCTGCCGCTCGCCCGCTTCCCCCCGCAGCTGCTCCACGCACTCCAGGAGCCGGGCCAACCCGTTCGCCTCGAACAGGTTCCCCTGGCCCTGGGAGCCGCCCGACACGTTCACCGGGAGCTCGCCGTCCGCCTCGAGCGCCCCCCCCGCCAGCATCTCGGCCAGCTCGCCCACCGTCCCCAACCCTAGGGCCTCGAGGTGCTGGAGCTCCTTGAACGCGAAGACGTCGTCGACCTCGGCGAGATCGATCTCCTCCGCCGGATCCTCCACCCCCGCCATCGCGTAGGCGCGCTCGGCCGCCCGTGCAACGAAATCCGCCTCGCCCCACGTCCGGCTCTCCAGCGTGGGGCTCCCCGACGACCACCCCGCGCCCAGGGTCCATACCGGGGCTTCGGTGAGGTCGCCGGCCCGTTCCTCGGCGGCGAGCACCACCACGACGCAGCCGTCGGCCCTCCCCGCCACCTCGAGCTCCCGGAGCGGCCAGTACACCGGCCCGGAGTCCTCGACATCCTCGGCAGTGACGTCGGCCGGATAGGCGGCCCTCGGGTTGTCGAGGGCGTTCGTCCGGTTCTTGGCGGCGACCATCGCGCAGTGTTCCTCGGTGAGCCCCGTCCGCTCGAGGAAGGCGTTCATGTCGAGGCCGGCGACGGCCAGGGCGGGAATGCCGAGCGGTCGGTTGAACACCGGATCCATGGCGAAC
>WNFU01007537.1_pt1 | contig 47262 bp, 43 predicted proteins | sample 5400121 | NCBI WGS metagenome assembly WNFU01 (sample SAMN13153360, study PRJNA577476) | soil metagenome | isolation source: 100 cm soil or saprolite under grassland replicate 1 | place: USA:California | collected 2016-06-15 | reverse complement strand
GGACATCTCGCTGTTCCGCCCCGGCCCGGTGAAGTCCGACATGATCACGCCGTTCCTGAACCGACGCCACGGCGTCGAGCCCGTCTCGTACCCGCATCCGTTCCTGGAGCCCGCTCTCGCCGAGAGCCATGGCGTGGTCGTCTATCACGAGCAGGTGATGAAGATCCTAGCCGCGGTGGCCGGCTACGACCTGTCCGAGTGTGACCGCATCCGCCGCCACCTCGCCGACGACATCGAGGTCGAGCAGATCGAACCTGACTTTCTCAAAAGAGCCGAGGCCCGAGGCGTTCCCGATCGCGTCGCCCGATACATATGGGACAAGGTCCTGCAGTTCGCCTCGTTCGGGTTCTGCAAGGCCCACGCAGCGGCCTTCGCCGTGCCCACCTACCAGTCGGCGTGGCTGAAGGCGCATTACCCGGCGCACTTCCTGGCCGGGGTGCTGACCCACGAGCCGGGGATGTACCCCAGGCGGCTGATCCTCGAAGACGCGCGACAGCATGGGATCGAGATCCTCCCGCTCGACATCAACCTGAGCGAACCGGAGTACACCGTCGAGGTCGTAGATGACGACGCGGCGGTTGTCCTGGCCGCCGACCACGGTCGTCGGCGAGGGCGGCGCGTAGCCGCCGGGGGCCCCGCGGACGATCCGGCGAGCGAGCCCCGCCGTCCGCGCGTCGAGCGAAGCGAGCAAGCGGACACCCTTGTGCGAGTCGAGCCGGTCGGCCCGCGGGGTGGCGGCGTCAACAGCCGCCTCGTCGCCCTCGAGCCGGAGTGTGAGGAGCGATATGGCATCCGGTTGGCGTTGAAGAGTGTCATCGGAATCTCGGAAGCCGAGGTGCGATCGATCGTGGAAGCTCGAGCCGATCGGCCGTTCATCGACGTGGGGGACGTTCTCCGCCGAACCTCGCTGACCCGCCCGGTGGCTGAGGCGCTGGCCCACGCCGGCGCGTTCGATCGCCTACCCGGAGCGCCCGGGTCGCGGCGCGACCGGCTTTACGTGGCCATGGTGGTCGACGCCCCCCGGGAGGGTGAACAGACCGTGCTCCCACTTCGGGAATGTGGTCCGCCACCCGGGCTCAGGGAGTACACCAGCGCCGAGCAGGTCCGGGCAGAGCTCGAGGTGATGGGCGTAGACGCCACGCGGCATCTCCTCGAGTTCTACCGACCGTTGCTCGAGGACCTCGGGGTCACACCGGCACGAGATCTCGGCGACCTCAAGGGCGACCGTTGGCTGATGGTGGCCGGAGTCAAGGTTGCATCCCAGACTCCAGCGGTTCGAAGCGGGCAGCGGATCATCTTCCTCACCCTGGACGACGGCACCGGCCTGGCCGACGTCACGGTGTTCGAACGGGTCCAACCATGGTGCGCGAAGACGGTGTTCCACGGATTCATGCTGGCCGTGTGGGGGCGGCTCAGGCGGGCCGGGGTGAGGGGAGCGAGCGTCGTCGCCGAGCGCGTCTGGGACATCGCCGAACTGGCCAGGGCTCGCCGCGAGGGCAGGCTGGCCGAGGTGTTCGCCGACCGCCCGTCCGGCCGAACCGGTTCCTCAGCCCCCTCCCATCCCTCGGGCGGCTCCGGTTCCACCATCGCGGCCGTCGTGCCGCCTCTGTTGCACGGCATCGCCGTCGCGCCGACCCGGAAGGTATGGCATGCCAGTGGGGGCTCGGCCGGGCGATAGCCACCGATCCGGTGAGAGGTAGACGACCCTGCGCCTCCGGGATACCTTCCGTCACGTGACCTCCACACACCGGTCTCGCCCGTCCGAACCGATCCTCCACGTCGACCTGGACGCCTTCTACGCCTCGGTGGAGGTCCTGAAGGATCCCTCGCTCGCGGGCAAGCCCGTCGTCGTGGGAAGCGCGGGACCCCGCGGGGTGATCATGTCCGCCTCCTACCGGGCCAGGGCCCGGGGCCTCCACTCGGCCATGCCGAGCGTCCGGGCCAAGCGTCTGTGTCCGGAAGCGGTCTTCGTCCCCCCAGACTTCGACTCCTATCGCGCCTATTCCAATCGATTCCGGGAGATCCTCCTGTCGATGAGCCCCGCGGTGGAGCCGCTCGCCCTCGACGAGGCCTTCGTCGATGTGAGCGGAGGGACGCTGCTGTTCGGCTCTCCAGCCGAGATCGGGGCTCGTATCCGAACGAGGATCACCGAGGAGCTGGCCCTGACCGCATCAGTGGGCGTCGGCCCGAGCAAGCTCGTGGCCAAACTCGCCTCGACCAGGGCAAAGCCGGATGGAATGCTGGCCGTCCCCGCGGACGAGGTCCTGGCGTTCCTGCATCCGCTGCCCGTCGGCGCCCTGTGGGGGATCGGGGAGAAGACGGGGGAGGTCCTCGGTCGCTTGGGGATCCGAACGATCGGCGAGCTGGCTGGGACTCCGCCAGCGATCAGGCTTCGGTCGGAAGGGTACCGGGCACGGACGGTGACCTTGAAGCTCCGCCTGCCCAGCTTCTCCACCCTCACGCGGTCTCGGACCCTCCCAGCTGCTACCGACGTGGGGGCAGAGATCTTCACCGTGGCCCGCGAGCTGTTCCTTCATCTCCCCGCCGGTCGGAGGCGGTTCCGCCTGATCGGAGTGGCTGCAACCGGACTGGTTCCGGCCGGGGCGGAACAATTGGCCCTGGTCAGAGAGGGGCAGTGGAGGGATGCCGAACGGGCGCTGGACCGGGTCAGGAGACGGTTCGGAACGGATGCGGCGATTCCCGCAGCCCTGCTCCATCGGCCTGACCGGCGCCAGTGAACCCCGGGTGACCATTGGCAACCGCTCGATGCTCGGGGCCGGCGGGTGGGACTGAACCGATCCCCCAATGGGGAATAGTGGAGTGTCGACACCGTTCCTATAATTGAGCCGGGACTCCTCGAGGAAAGGTCCTCATGCCTCTCGACGAACGCGAGCAACGCATCCTCGAAGAGATCGAGAGAAGGCTCGCCGAGGAAGATCCCCGGCTGGTCGAATCGGTCACCAAGGCGACGGTGGCTACTCATGCCCTTCGAAGGATCCGGTGGGGAATCATCGCTTTCGTGCTCGGATTCATCCTCCTCCTGCTGTTCGTCGTCAATATGTGGTTCGCCCTGGTGGGATTCGTGGTGATGCTCGGTTCCGGGCTGCTCGTGTACCACTACCTGAAGCGCATGGGACGCGATCAGCTCCGTTCGTATGGAGAACGAGGAGGACACTTCTCGATCACCGCGGCTCTGGCTCGTCTGGCCGAACGACTTCGGCGTCCTCGCGGCACCGGCTGAGACACTTCGCGCCGGTTGCGTCTTCGTTGTCCCTGCTCACCCGATGGGCTTGCATCGCCCGGTCGGACTGTTCTAAAACTGCCTCTGACTTCCCCTCCGGCGTTGGCCCTTCCCCGAGGGCCGGCCGGGCCCGGGCCGGGTTCATCGTTGAGAGGGAGCGACGTTGGAGGGATTCACCGCCCATCAGGCTTCGCGTTTCACTGGTTGCACGGCCCGGCAGCTGAGGTACTGGGATCAGATCGGCTTGGTCCGTCCCTCCGTGCAGCAGACCGGGGGGCGCCCCGGGGTCCCTCGCCTCTACTCGTTCCGAGACCTCGTTGCCCTGAAGGTCGTGAAGTCCTTGCTCGACGGCGGGATGTCCCTTCAACGGGTGCGGCGGGCGTGGGAGTACCTGAACAAGAAGGCAGGGCTGGACGAGCACCTGTCCGAGGTCAAGCTGGTCACCGACGGCAAGTCCATCTTCAAGGTGGTGAGGCGGGAGGGCGAAGTACTCGACGCGCTTCGCCAGGGCCAGATGGCGTTCTTCGTGGCCATCGACGAGGTTGCCCGCCAGGTCTCCGACGAAGTGGCGGAGTTCAGGCGGGATCGCGACCAGTTCCTCCGGGCTTTGAAGGAAGCGAACCGAGAGGCAAGCCTGGGCATGTGACTGGGGGTCTGGGGGCTCAAGCAGCGAGGCGGGCTGCGTGGGCCGACGCGCCTAGCCGGTGACCCGGCGAAGAAGGAAGCCTCCATTCAGCCGGAACCACCCGGCCAGGCGCTTCCTGGGACGGACAGACCTCCGGATGAAGCGCGCGGCCCTCCGAGCGGCCCATCGCGCCCGCTCCGCGTGCTCCGAGGATAGTTCGTTCTCCGAGTACGCCGCTCGGCCGGCCAGCCCGGTCAGGTCGGCGAGGGATCCATCCAGATCCTGAACGGACCCCTCGAGCCTGGTTCGGTATTCCCGGAGGGTCTCGGATGGTCCGCGTCCAAGTCCCAGATCGGCCGCCTGCTCCGCCAGCACCCGAAAGGCGGCGAGAATGCGATCAGCGGGACCCTTGGCCCGGGTCAGAACGAACCGTCGGCGCGACACCTTCGTCGCCGGGATTGCCATCAGGCCGAGGAGCACGAAGGCAAGGACGCCGATCCAGATCAAGGTCCTGGTATTCGTGCCGTGCGGCGTTGTCACCGTTTCGCCGGGAGCCTTGGATCTGGCGGGCTCCTCCGGAGCGTCAGCCAGCCCTGGATTGGGGCTGGGGGTCGCGCCGCCGATGCATACCTGGGCGAAGTCCACTCCTCTCTGCACGGGATGCTCGCACAGGGCCGGTGGGGTCCCTCTCCCCGAGGTGCTGGCCGGTAGAGGGAAGGCGTAGGGGGCGGCGACGTCGTTGAAGCGAGTAGGGGTCGGCTCGAAGGCGAGCCATCCGTACTTGGGGAACAGGACCTCCACCCAAGCGTGGGCCTGTTGGGTGGTCACCTGGAGCACATTCTGATTGCCCTGCTTGCCCTGACTGATGCCCTGGGTGAACCCGACCGCGACGCGGGCCGGTATGCCCAAGGCGCGGAGCAGAACGGCCATGGTTCCGGCGAACTGCTCACAGTAGCCGGTCCGAGACACCGTGAGGAAATGGATGATGTCGTCGGCGCCGTGGCCGGCGGCGACCTGGTCGGAGTACGTGAAGAACCTGGGGTTGCGCAGGTAGTTCTGGATGGCCAGGATCTTGCGGTAGGGATCGCGCTCGCCGCGGGTCAGGTGCCGGGCGATGGCGGTGATCTCGGCCAGATGGTGCATGTCGGCCGGGAGCTTGGTGTATCGGCTCGATCCGGAACCACCCAGCGCGGAGACCGCGTCCAGGTCGTGGTCGGTGGGGACGACCTCGAGGCTCTGGACGTCATAGCGGAATCCCGTCGAGGCACCCCCCGGCACCACGAGGGCGCCCGACTCCGGGTCATACCGTGCGGCCACGTCTCCCTGGAACGAGACCGGCTCGCTGGCTGCCGGCAGCCATCGCTGCGACAGGCGCAGGAATTCGAAACGCTGAGTGACGAGCTTGCCATTGGCGTAGTCCACGTCGACATTCGGGCTGAGAGGGCCCGACCGGACCTGGTCCCCCCCGGCGGCGTCGAGGTTCGACGAGGTCCACAGCTTGCCCGTGAACGTGTCGAGCGTGATGAATCGCCAGTACGCGGCGTCACTGGCGCGGACGGTGAACAGGGGGATGGCTTGGGACCGGCGAAGGTACGGTCGGATCTGCACGATGGGGTCGATGGCCACGTGGACTGTCGCCGGATTTCCCTGGACTTGAACCAGTCCTTTGCTCCGGTATCCGGGAAGGATTCCCGGCAGGAACACGGCGACGGCAAGCGTCACCGCCGCGACCCACCGAGCGCCCCGCAACGTACCGGTGGCCCCGAATGGGAGCCTTCGCCGGCCCTTCCACACGGTGATTGGTCCCCACTGGCTCACCCGACGAAGTCCGTCGGCGAACAGGAGTCCGACGGCCGACGCCAGAAACACCAGCACATACAGCGGGCGGGCTCCCTCTTCCAGGATGATGCTGGTGAAGGCCAGTAGGCCGGCCGGGGGGAGCAGGGCCAGGAACGGGCTGCGCGCCCGCGACGCGAGCGCATGGGCGGAGAACGAAGCCGCCCACACCGCGGTCAGCGCGGCCAGGAACAGCGGGGCGAACGGGGGTGTGGGCGCTACCTCGGTCCGGGCGGTCTGCCCGATGGCTTCCCATGCCCTGATGGCCGCCCGGAACGTGGTCGCGGTGGGCAGGCCGAACTTGGTGGTGGTGTGAAACACGAGCAGGCCGATGGCAACAGCGAGGCCGGCTCCGCTGGCCAGTGTGGCCAGGGCGACATGCCGGCGTTCCAACGCGTGGGCGAGCAGGACCGCCACCGTGGCGGCGGCCATCAGCTGCAGGGTTGGGCGGAGGCCCTGGAACACGCGACCGAACGCCGCCGCCGACACCGCAGTCAGCGACAGAAGGGCCGTCAGAAGGGCGAGCCGGCTACCTGGAGCTTTCTCGATCGTCTGCTCGACCGCCATATCTCGGCGAGCCTCCCGTCCGGTGAGATGACGAATACTTCCCATCCGCTGTGCACGAGCGTCCCCCGAGCCACGGAGGCCCGAGTCTCCATCTCCACCCTGGCCTCCTCCGGGAGCGCCGAGGGAAGTACGGGGTAGACCAACATGACGAGCTTGCGCCCGAACGCGGTTCCGATGCGCGTCATGGCGGCGAGCTCGGCCCCCTGCGGGGGCGCCGTCACCAGAGCCAGACTCGTGTCGCTCCGAGCCGCCGACCTCAGCCTGATGAGCGACTCCCCGATCCCTTTCGTGCGGACCGCGGTGACCGAAGCGAGCTTCTCGAGAAGGACCGTCTCGGAGACCAGCGTGGGCTCGCCGTCGAGGGTGGCCAAGTGCACTGCGAACCCAGCCTGGATCAGGAGGCGACCGATGGAGGCGGTGACCGAGACGCCCTTCTCGAAGCCAGGCGACGCATCGCCGCCCATGGCCCCGACTCGGTTGTCCAGGAACACCGTGGCCATCGACCGCCTGTTCGACTCGTCTTGTCGGATCATGAGATGGCCGGTTCGCGCCACGCTCGGCCAGTGGATGCGCCGCAGATCGTCTCCGGTGACGTATTCGCGCATCGTGTAGAACTCGGCGGCGGATTGGAACAGATGGCGCACGGTCGATTCGCCTGCCCCGGCTCCCTGCATCCCCAGCGTCCAGGCCTCGAGCTCCTCGACCGCCGGATACACAATGAGGTCGTTCTTCGATGCCGTCCGGATCCGCACGCGGGCCAACCCGAATGGGTCGGTGATGGAGATGGACAGAGGCCCGATCGTGTAGCGGCCGCGATGACGGGTCGCCACGGAATACGAGACTCGCTGTCGTGAACCGGGGGGAACCCCCGCCACCACGAGCCTCGCGGGCTTGCCCAGGGCCGGCGAGAGCGCGTCCTCGAGAAGCAGGTACGGTGTGGTGATGGAGCCCTGGTTCGCCACGTCGACGGCAACCACAACTCGGGCTCCAGCGTGCACCCGAGGAGCGGAGAGGTGCCTGTGGATGTCCAACCGGACCCTGTTCCACTGGACGAACAGCGCGGCGAGGAACGGCAGGACGCTCAGCCCCACCGCCACCATGTGGAGATCGTCCGAACCGATGAAGCGGGCCGCGATCCAGAAGCTCAGTCCGGCAGCGAACGCCGACCAGCCTCGCTTGGTCGGCATCTACCTCTTCTCCTCGGAGGCGCCCCGACTCCCGTAGGGGCGCCTCGCGAGCCCGGAGGATTCGCAGTCTGGTCGGTTCGCTCGCACTGCCACTCCCGTCTGGACCCCCTAGGCCCGGTCCCTGATCGGTACGGGAACCTCGTGGATCAGCTCGGAAAGGATGGCATGCGAGGTGCGCCCGCCCATCGCCGCGTCGGCCGCGACCAGGATCCGGTGGCCGAGCGCGGGCACCACGAGCGCCTTGACGTCGTCGGGGATCACGTAGTCGCGTCCGTCGGAGGCAGCCATGGCCCGTGAGGCGCGCAGCAACATGATCGACGCGCGGGGGCTCGCGCCGAGGTAGACGTCGGGGTGCTTTCGCGTGGCGTCGGACATGGCCACGATGTAGCGCTGGAGGGCCGGCGCCACATGGATCTCCCGCGCCATCATGATCATCTCCGACACCCCGCGAGCGTCTGTGACCGGGCCGATGTCGTCCAGGGTGGAGGCCACCCCGTGGGTGCCCAGAATGCTGGTCTCTGCCTCCGCACTCGGGTAACCGATGGACAGTCGCATCATGAACCGGTCGAGCTGGGCTTCCGGCAGCGGATAGGTTCCCTCGTGCTCGATGGGATTCTGGGTCGCGATCACCATGAACGGGACCCCCAGGTGGTAGGTCTCCGTGTCGATGGTCACCTGGTGCTCCTCCATGCTTTCGAGCAGCGCGGACTGTGTCTTGGGGCTGGCCCGGTTGATCTCGTCCCCGAGAACGATGTTGGCGAAGATCGCCCCGGGCTTGAACTCGAAGTCGCCCCGCTCCTGGTTGTAGACGTTGACGCCGGTGACGTCGGTGGGCAGAAGGTCGGGCGTGAACTGGATCCGGCGGAAAGAGCAGTCGATGGATCGGGCGATGGACTTGGCAAGCATCGTCTTGCCGACCCCGGGCACGTCCTCGATCAGCAGGTGTCCCTCGGCCACCAGGCACACGAGCGCCAGCCGGACCTCCTGCTCCTTGCCTTGGATGACCTGTCTGACGTTGTCGGCAATGTTGGCAAATGCTGAAGCGAACCTCTCCCAATCCTCAGCTTCCCTGCGAGCGACCACTGTCCCTCCGAGTTCCCCGAGTTCCGCTTGGTCGTCCATCTTAGCCTCCGTGTACGAGCCCAGACCCCTGAGTCCCCTGTACGACACGAGCCAGCATTCTGGTTATACGAAGAGCAGACGGAGGACGGTCGGATTGGGTTTCCCAAGCCACGGACCGGCTCGCCGGCGCGAGGCTCGCAGGCGGCAACCGATGGGGGAAAGACGCGCGCCAGCCCGCTGCGGCACGACGCCCCGCGCGGCCCCATTCGAATTCGGCCGGACCCGCATGTAACGAGACGGACCCGGCACGGGCGTATTCGGCCGCTTGCGGGAGGCGCACGTCCTCCCCCGTAGGAATTACACGCGTGTAAGCTCCGGGAGTCAAGTACCACTGTTACCAGGTGGAAGCCGGGATTGGGGTCGAGCCGTTGTTATACTCGGCTCGGGTTCCAATCGTGGGCAGATCCCTCGTTCTCAACGCGACGCAGCAACCCCTCGCGGTCGTTCCGGCCCGGAGGGCGGTCGTCCTCGTACTCAAGGAGAAGGCCGACGTCGTCGCGTCGAACGGCATCCTCTTCCGGTCGGAGCGACTGGAGGTCCCTGCCCCATCCGTCGTCCGGCTCCGCTACTTCGTCCGGGTCCCCTACCGGGCCAGAGCTGCGCTCACCCGGAGGGCAGTCTTTGCTCGAGATGGATGGACCTGCCAGTACTGCGGCAGGGCCGCCGAGAACGTCGACCACGTCATCCCCAAGTCCCGGGGAGGAGAGCACGCCTGGGAGAACGTCGTGGCGGCGTGCCGGCGCTGCAACTCTCGAAAGGAGAACCGGCTGCCTGCAGATGTCGGCCTGATCCTCGTACGCGAGCCGTTCGTTCCGAAGGACGGGCTCAAACTCTCGCTCGGGCGCCTGGAGCCCGAGTGGGAGGCCTATCTCTAGCCGCCTGATCACTCGATGACGACTGGGCGGCCGTCGACGCCGCCACCCCCGCTCGCTCGCGTTCCGCGCTCGATCGCGGGGGGCCCCCCCGTGGCGACGCGCCGCCCCTGCCGGGGATCCTCGGAGGGCTTAGAGACCGCCACCCCTTCGGTTCCCTGACACATCTCGGTCGTCGAGACCATGGCTCATCCCTTCGCGCTTCTTTGCCGAAGTCTCTTGACGTAGTGGAGTACTAGTGGCATAAATGTGGGGCTCAGTGGAGGAGAAGGGCACCCGTGTGGCTGAACTGCTCGGCCAGCATCGCTATCAGCTCGACGCGAAGGGCCGCATGGCCCTGCCCGCGAAGTTCCGCGAGCCGTTCGGCCAGGGCCTGTTCCTGACCCTGGGGGAGGACGGCTGCCTCTACGCCTTCCCGAGGGACGAGTGGGATCGGCGCCGGGAGGAACTGCGGGCGACCGGGTTGTCGGGTCGCGAGTCCCGGGCCCGGGCCCGGATGTTCTTCGGCAACGCCGAGCGGGTCGACCTGGACGCGCAAGGCCGGATGGTCGTACCGCAGAAGCTTCGGGCACAGGTCGGGCTGCAACGGGAGGCCGTGGTCATCGGGGTCTCCGACTGGCTCGAGATCTGGCCCATGGCCCGGTGGGACGAATACGAGAGGACTCACGCCAGTGCCTATGCGGGCGGCGCCCTGGACCCCAGGGCCTGAGGGTCGACGCTCGCAACCACCGCGTCGCGAGAGGAGGACGTGATGAAGGGTCCGCTCCTGACAGAGGTCGGACAGAGCTTCTACCTCATGGGCCTGATGGCGGCCATGGTGTGTTTCTACGTGGGCGTGGGCCTCCTGGCCGTGCGGGTGCTTGGATAGACCGCACCAGCCGGTCCTGGTCGCCGAGGTGGTCGCACTCCTCGCCGGGAAGGCGCTGGTGATCGATGCCACCGTGGGATCAGGTGGTCATGCCGAGGCGCTTCTCGAGGCGGGCGTGGGCGCCGTGGTCGGGTTGGATCGCGACCCCGAGGCTATCCAGGAGACCTCTTCGCGCCTGGCGCGGTTCGGGCCGCGGTTCCGGGCGCTCCGTGCGCGGTTCTCTCAGATCCACGAAGTGGCCACGCAAGCCGGCACGTCCCACGTCGGTGGCGTCCTGTACGACCTGGGTCTCTCTTCCATGCAACTCGATCGTCCGGAGCGCGGCTTCAGCTACCGGTCGTCCGGCCCACTGGACATGCGGATGGGTCAGGACTCCGAGCCCCGATTGACGGCCGAGCGCATCGTGAACACCTACTCAGAGGAGGACCTGGCCCGAATCCTCTTCGAGTACGGCGAGGAGCGGCTCTCCCGGCGGATCGCCAGAGCGATCGGTCGGGCCCGGTCGCGCCGGCCGATCTCGAGTACCGACGAGCTGGTGGCCATCGTGGCCGGCGCCGTCCCCCGGCGGAGGGGCTCTCCGCATCCTGCCCGGCGGACGTTCCAGGCTCTCCGCATCGAGATCAACCGGGAACTCGAGGAACTCACCGCCTCCCTTCCTCAGGCAGCGAGCCTCCTCGAGCCCTCCGGTCGTCTGGTGGCCATCTCATATCACTCGCTCGAGGACCGCATCGTCAAACGCTTCCTCGCAGGCGACCACGCGTTCGCAGTGCTGACGCGCAAGCCGGTGCGGCCGACCGAGGCCGAGCGCCGAGCGAACCCCCGGGCCCGAAGTGCTCGCCTGAGGGCGGCCGAGCGCCAAAGCGAGGCGGCATGACACCCCCACGAAGCGCGGCAGCCAGAACGATGGGTCGCCGCTCGGGGGTGAGCAGGTCGCCTGCCACCCACCCGCGGAGAAAGTCGGGCTCGACCAAACCCCGCACCGGCAAGTCCGGGGCCTCTCGCTCCTCATCAAGGGTGCCCCGGCATCGCCGGCGACCTTGGCTTCGGGTAGCCTCGGCGCCCCGGACCCGCCGCCTCCCCTTCCTCGTCGCGTCGTTCGTCATCGTCGGCGTTCTGGTGGTTGGGGTGGCGAGCCTTCAGGCGGTGGTGTCGCAGGGTTCCTTCCGAATGCAGGAACTCGCCCGGCACAACCTCCAGCTCCAGCAGGATTACGGCCGGCTCAAGCTCCAGGTGGCGGAGCTGTCCTCCCCCGGGCGGATCGCCACCGAGGCCCGCCGCATGGGATTCCACGTACCTCAGCCCTGGGATATGCGAAGCCTGCCGGTGAAGGGAAGCTCATCGGTGAACGCGAGGGCGGACTCTGGGAGCGGACCGGCTCTCTCGTTGAAGAGCGTTCTGGAGCGGCGGCCGTGAGGGCCGGGACCGCCACGTATCGGGCCGGGAGATCTGCCAGGGGTCGCGGCCCGCGCACACCCCCTCGCCGACTGGTGGCGATGCTCGTTCTCTTCGTCTCTCGTGCAACTGCAGGTTCGCGACGCGCCCTCCTACCGGGCGCTGGCCCGGGACCAACGGGTTCGGACGATCGCGCTCCCAGCGGCACGAGGTTCGCTGTTCGACCGCAATCACCAGGAGCTCGCTCTGTCCCTCCCGGCCAAAGCTGTGTACGCCGATCCACGTCTGGTGAGCCACCCGGCGGAGATGGCGCGGACCGTGGCGGATACGTTGAAGGTCGACTTCGCCGAAATCTACGCTGCCCTGCACCGGCCCGGACCCTTCGTCTATCTCGCCCGCGGAGTGGACCTGCAAGACGCAGCTGCCCTCGAGGCCAGGCACCTTCCGGGGATCGGGTTCCTCTCCGAGAGCCACCGGTACTACCCGGCGAAGGACCTGGCTCCTCAGGTGCTCGGGTTCGTGGGTGTGGAAGGTACAGGCCTGGCGGGACTGGAACTCGAATATCAGAGGTTGCTGGCCGGCCGTCCCGGCCACGAGGTTGTCGAAGCAGACCCGCGGGGGGTCCTGATCCCCCAGGGCGCCAACGTCGACGTCCCCCCCGTTCCTGGGGACGACCTAGTCCTCTCCATCGACCGTGAGATCCAATATCGGGCTCAAGCCGCGCTGGCCCATGCGGTCAAGCGAAACCAGGCCAAGGGCGGAACCGTCATAGTCATGGACCCCCGGAGTGGGGAGATCCTGGCGATGGCGGACTACCCCTGGTTCGACCCCAACCACTTCAGCGAAGGAGATCCCCAGGCGCTGCGCAACCGAGCGGTGACCGATACATTCGAGCCCGGATCCGTGAACAAGGTGATCACCGCGGCCGCAGCTATACAGGAGAATGTGGTAAAGCTCAAGCGGAGGTTGAAGGTGGCCTCGAGCTACCGGCTGTACACAAAGACGTTCCACGACGCGCACATGCACCCGAAGGAGGCGATGACGCTCGCCGACATCATCGCCTACTCGAGCAACGTCGGGACCATCGAGGTGGCCAAGATGCTGGGGCGGGACCGCTTCTATTCCTATTTGGAGCGCTTCGGCCTGACGCAGCGCACAGGTGTCGGGTTCCCGGGGGAGTCCACCGGACTCCTTCCGCATGTCGACCGGTGGTCGGGAACGAGCATGGGGACCATCCCTCTCGGGCAAGGGATCGCCGTCACCCCGCTCCAGATGGCCTGCGTCTACGCCGCTATCGCAAACGGTGGAGTGTGGGTCCAGCCCCGGCTGGTCAACGGGATCGTGGGTGCGGATGGCGATGTTCGCCAGGTCACTCAATCGAGGACCCGGCGAGTCATCTCTACCCAGACGGCCCAGACGGTCACCCGCATGCTCGCCTACGCCGTGCGCGTAGGGACCGGGAAGGAGGCCCAGATCCCCGGGTTCTGGGTGGCCGGAAAGACCGGCACGGCCCGGAAGGTCAACGATGAAGGAACCGGCTACAGCGACAAGTACGTGGCCTCGTTCATCGGGTTTGCTCCCGCCGCTTACCCGGCAGTGGTCGTTGCTGCTGTCTTGGACGAGCCGTCGACTGTGTACGGAGGGATCGCAGCCGCACCCTTGTTCCGCGACGTGGCTCATTTCGCGATGGCCCGGTTGCGGGTCCCTCCTGCTCCCCGCCCTTCCACGCCGCCACACGCCATTCCCGCAGGATAGGGACCACGCCCATGCTAGAATCGCCGCAGCTCCGGGCCCCCGACGATTCGTCTGGGGCCCTCGTTGTACCTACCGGGGGCATATCCCGATTGGCCACTGAATCCTCCATGCCCGTGGATGGGAAGCCGCTCGCCGACCTCCTCGCTGCGATCCCGGAGGCCGAGGTGAGGGGAGACCGGAGCGTTCCCATCACCAGCGTGACGTATCGCTCGTCCGATGTCCGGCCCGGTGGCCTGTTCTTCTGCGTGGAGGGGAGCCACACGGATGGCCATCTGTTCGCGGGTGACGCGGCGGCGGCGGGGGCCGCGGCGATCGTGGTGCAGCGGGGGGTCGACGTGCCCTGCGCGCAAGTGATGGTTCCGTGGGTACGCCGGGCGATGGGACCGATATCCGCCGCCTACTTCGGCCACCCCTCCACCCGGATGTCCGTGACCGGCGTCACCGGGACCAATGGGAAGACCACCACCACCTATCTGTTGGAGTCGATCTTCCGCGCCGCGGGCCTCCGTCCCGGCGTGATCGGGACAACGGGCGTCAGGATCGACGGTCACCACGTTCCCTTCGAACGTACGACGCCGGAGGCCCCGGACCTCCAACGCCTCCTGGCTCGGATGGTCGACGAGCGCGTGGCCGCCTGCGCCATCGAGGTCTCCTCGCACGGGCTCCACCAGTTCAGGGTGGACGGCACCCGCTTTGCGTGTGCGGTCTTCACCAACCTCTCCCAGGACCATCTGGATTATCACGGGACCCTCGAGGAGTACTTCCGGGCCAAGTCCCGTCTGTTCACCCCCGAGCTCTCGGACCGTGCCGTGGTGAACGGCGACACTGCCGAGGGTCAGCGCCTGGCAAGCCGAGCGCTGGTTCCCACGGTGACCTTCGGCCTGCACCCGGGATCGGACGTCAAGGCGACGGACGTGCAGGTCTCCGCCTCAGGGATAGCGTTCGAAGTCGAGGGGTTGAGGGTTCGATCACGACTGCGTGGAACCTTCAACGTCTACAACTGCCTCGGGGCGATGGCGGCTGCACGTGAGGTCGGGGCGGACAGCCCGGCGATCGCCGAAGGCATCGCCGCGCTGGAGGGCGTACCCGGCCGCCTGGAGCCGGTGGAGCACGGCCAGTCCTTCCCGGTGCTGGTCGATTACGCGCACACTCCGGATAGCCTGGAGAACGTGCTGCGGGCCGCCCGCGAGCTCGGGACGAGAAGGCTCATCGCCGTGTTCGGGTGCGGCGGGGACAGGGACCGGGGCAAGCGTCCTCTGATGGGCGAGGTCGCAACCCGTCTCGCAGATCTGACCATCGTGACCAGCGATAACCCGAGGTCCGAAGACCCCGAGGCGATCATCGCCGAGATCGAGGTGGGGGCAGGCCGCGGAGGCGGCGCCTACCTGGTGGAGCCCGACAGGCGGGCTGCCATCCGGGCGGCCCTGTCCGAGGCCGTGTCCAACGACGTGGTGGTCATCGCGGGAAAGGGACACGAGACGGGACAAGAGTTCAAGGATCGCACCATCCCCTTCGACGATCGGGTCGTGGCGTCGGAAGAGCTGCAGGCACTCTCCCGGGAGCCGAAGGAATGAAGCCGAAGACCCTGGGAGAGGTCGCCTCGGCTGTCGGCGGAACAGTCCGGGGTGAAAAGGGGTCAAACGTGGTGGTGGGGTCGCTCGTCGTTGACAGCCGGACCGCCTCACCCGGCGCCCTGTTCGTGGCCTTGCCCGGTGAGCGGACCGACGGCCACCGCTTCGTGGACGCCGCCCTGGAGAACGGGGCAGCGGCCGCCCTGGTCCGTCGGGGATGGGAGGGAGCCGGCCCGACAGTCCAGGTCGACGACCCCGCGGCGGCCCTCCTGGAGCTCGCCCGCAGCGAACGGGAAAGCCTGCGGGCCACGGTTGTGGGCATCACGGGGTCCACGGGCAAGACGTGCACGAAGGACCTCGCGGCCGCCGTTCTGTCCGAACGGTTCGAGGTCGTGGCCAGCCCGGCGTCGTTCAACAACGAGGTCGGCCTTCCCGTGACGATCCTCTCGGCCACCGAGGAGACCGAGGTGCTCGTGTGTGAGATGGGGAGCCGGGGTCCCGGACACATCCGGCTCCTCTGCGACGTGGCCAGGCCTCGGATCGGGGTGGTCACGAACGTGGGGGTCGCCCACATGGAGTTGTTCGGTTCGCGGGCCATCCTCCGAGACGCCAAGGCCGAGCTGCCCGAGGCCCTTCCGGAGGACGGCACCGCCGTCCTGAACGCCGACGACGAGGTGGTGCGCTCATATGCAACCCGCACCCCCGCGAACACTATCGTCCTGTTCGGGATGAGCCGGGACGCGGAAGTCCGGGCCGCCGGCATCTCCGTGAGCCGCGACACCGGGGCGGCCGAATTCGAGCTGATCAGCCCGGCCGGCTCGGTCCAGGTGATGTTGCCGGTTCCCGGAGAGCACATGGTGGCGGACGCACTCGCCGCGGCGGCGGTGGGCTGGAGCCTCGGAGTCACCCCGGAGGAGGTGGCGCATGCGCTGGCGCACGCGTCGGTGAGCCAGGGCCGCATGCAGGTCGCCTCTGTCGGCGGCATCCGCCTGGTCGACGACTCCTACAACGCCAATCCCTCTTCGATGGCAGCCGCGCTGAAGGCCGCGCGATGGATGGCTGGGAAGGCGCGCTGCGTCGCCATCCTCGGGCACATGGCGGAACTGGGTCCCATCGCCGACGAGGAGCACGAGCGGATCGGCGAATTGGCTGCCCGGTTGGGGATCGACGAGCTTGTGGTCGTGGGTGTCGAAGCCCGTCTGATCGCTATGGGGGCGCAACGCGAGGGGTTCGAGCCCGACCGGATCCACATGTGTGACGACGTCTCGCAAGCGATCGAGCGCCTTCCGGTCCTTGTCCGCCGGGGAGACCTGGTGCTGGTCAAGGCGTCACGAGTGGTCCGCTTGGAGCGCGTCGTCGAGGCGCTTCGGACCGGCGACGGCTCCACAGCGAAGGACCCGCTCGTCGGGCCGCCGAAAGGCGGGACCGCGTGACCCCGATCCTGGTCGCCGCCGCCGTCGGTCTGTTCGTGACCCTGCTGGGGACGCCGGTAGCCATCCGGCTGTTCCGTCTGTGGGGCTGGGGCCAGCGGATCCGCGAGGACGGGCCACAGGGCCACATGGAGAAGATGGGGACGCCCACCATGGGCGGCATCGTGATCATCAGCGGCATGGTCATCGCCTACCTCCTGGTCCGAATCCGTACACCCTTCACGAACCGGGGAATGGCGGTCCTCGGCGTGGCGGTAGGCCTGGGCCTCGTGGGCGGGCTGGACGATCTGATCAAGATCCGCCGCCAGCGATCGCTGGGGCTGAACGTCGCCACGAAGATCGTCGGACAGGCCGCGGTCGCCGTGGGCTTCGGCCTGATTGCCGTGCACTTTTCTCACGTGAACACCGAGCTCTCGTTCATCCGGGACACCGGCCTGAAGCTGGGGATCGCCTTCTACATCTGGGTCTTCATCATGGTTGCCGCCTCGTCGAATGGAGTGAATCTGACCGACGGCCTGGACGGACTGGCGTCCGGCTCGACGGCTCTGGTGCTGGCCGCGTACGTGATCATCTCGTTCTGGGAAGCACGTCACTCCTGCTCGATCCCCCTGCCTCCAGACACCGCCTGTTATCACGTCGGCGTTCTGCCCGCCCTGGACGTGGCGATCGTGGCGGCGGGAGCCCTGGGGGCAGTGGCCGGGTTCCTGTGGTGGAATGCCGCCCCGGCCAAGATCTTCATGGGCGACACGGGGTCTCTCGCCTTGGGCGGGCTCCTCGCCGCGCTGGCGGTGATGACCGATACCCAACTCCTCCTCCTGATCCTGGGTGGCCTGTACGCCCTGGAGACGAGCTCGGTCATCGTCCAGGTGGCTGGGTACAAGCTCACCAGGAGGCGCATCTTCCGCATGGCTCCGATCCACCATCATTTCGAACTGGTCGGGTGGCCGGAATTCACGGTGATCGTACGGTTCTGGATCCTGGCCGGGCTGGCCGTCGCTTTCGGACTGGGTCTGTTCTACGCGGAGTTCCTCGCCAAAGGTGGGACGGCATGAGCGCGTCTCGGTTTGGAGTTGCCTCGTGACCGGGGCCTTCGCCGGAGAGCGGGCCGTCGTGGTCGGCTTCGGAGCCAGCGGGCGGGCGGCCGCCAACGTGCTGGCGGCCGAAGGCGCCGAGGTCTGGGTGACCGAGACCCGGACCCTGGACGAGCTGGAGATCCCGGCCAAAGGACAGGGCGCGGGCAGCGACGGATCGGTCACACCGGAGGTTCGGGTGGAGGTCCTGGCCGGCGGCCACCGACCCGAACACCTGGACGGAGCCACCCTGGTGGTCGCGAGCCCCGGCGTACCGCAGGGGACGGAGGTTCTTGGCTGGGCCCGGGAGCGAGGCCTGCCGATCTGGAGCGAGCTGGAGCTCGGGGCGCGCCTGTGCCGCGTGCCGTTCGTCGCGGTCACCGGAACGAACGGCAAGACCACGACCGTGGAGCTCCTCGCGGCGATGATGCGGGCCGCGGGCCTGTCCGCGCAGGCGTGCGGGAACATCGGGTTTCCGTTCTCGCTGGCAGCCCGGGACGCCTCGCTGGAGACGCTGGCGGTTGAGTGCTCCTCCTTCCAGCTGGTGTTCCAGGAGAGTCTGCGGCCCAAGGTCTCGGTCCTGTTGAACCTTGCCCCCGACCATCTGGACTGGCACGGCTCCTTCGACGGCTACGCAGCTGCCAAGGCCCGGATCTTCGCTCGGCAGGCCGAGGGCGACACCCACGTGGGGAACAGAGACGACCCCGTCGCGGCTCAGTTGAGCCGCCGGGCGCCCTGCGCGGTACGGTGGTTCGGGTGGGGGCGGCCCGCTGCCGGTGACGTCGGAGTCGCCGACGGACACATCGTGGCGGCCCCGGGGGATTCGGTCACGGGGGACGCGAACTCGCCGACGGACCTGGGGATCCTCCCGACCCAGCAGCGTTCCTTCCTCGCCGACTCGGCGGCTGCGGCCGCCGCTGGCCTGGCCTTCGGGCTCCCCTGGGAGGCGGTCGGGTCGGCGCTTCGGACGTTCGCACCTCTTCCGCACCGGGGGGCGGTGGTCGCGCGGGCCGGGTCCGTGAGGTTCGTCGACGACTCGAAGGCGACCAACCCGCACGCGGCCCTGGCCGCGCTGGAGGGTCTGCACGACGCAGTCCTCATCGCGGGCGGGCTGGCCAAGGGCGTCGACCTGGCGCCTCTGGCCTCGGCCGCGGCCAGCCTGAGCGCGGTCGTCGCGATGGGGGAAGCCGCCCCGGCCCTGGCCGAGGTCTTCCATGGCCTGGTGCCCGTGCTGCGCGCCGCGTCCATGGAGGAAGCGGTGGAGATGGCGTTCTCCGTCGCGCAGCAGGGGGGAACGGTCATCCTGGCTCCGGCCTGCGCCAGCCAGGACATGTTCCGGGACTATCGCGACCGGGGCGAACGATTCGCCGCCGCGGCCCGGGCTGTCAGCTCGCGGGTGGAATCGGAGGGTTCGTATGCATAGCGAGGCTGCCGTGGCCGTCCCCCGGCTTCGCCTGGTCCGTCCCGGCGAGCGATCGCCCGCGGCGATCAAGGCACGGGCCGAACGAAGCATGCGGAGGACGCTCACCATGCTGTCGCTCTCCGTGGCGATCCTCACGATGGCGGGGTTGGTCATGGTGCTGTCGGCGAGCTCCGTGTCGGCCTTCGCCGAGTACGGCTCGAGCTTCCTGTTCTTCAAGAGGCAGCTCATGTACGCCGTGATGGGCAGCGCGGCGCTGCTCGCCGCCGCGAGGCTTCCGTACCGAGTCTGGCAGCGGGCCTGGGTTCCGCTCTTCGGCGTGAGCGTCCTCCTGCTGGTACTGGTCCTGCACCCGTCGGCCGGCACCACGGTGGGAGGCGCAGCCAGGTGGATCCAGGTGGGGCCGGTCTCGCTTCAGCCGTCCGAGCTCGCCAAGTTCGCCGTGGTCGCGGCGTGCGCGTCGATCCTGGCCCTCAACGTGAAGACGCTGGAAAGCGACCCCGGCCGGTGGATCGTCCCGCTCGCGTTCATCGTCGGTGGGGTCTCTCTGCTCATCCTGTTCCAGCCGGATCTGGGCACGATGATGGTCATCGCGCTCACTTCCTTCGTCCTCCTGTTCGTGGCGGGGGTCCGGCTGAGGTTGTTGCTGTCGAGCGCGGTGCTCTCCAGTGCCGTCGGGCTTGCGCTGATCATGGGGGAGGGGTACCGGCGGGCCCGGTTCCTCTCCTTCCTGCATCCCTGGGCGGACCCGCGCAACACCGGGTATCAGATCGTGCAGTCACTGATCGCCCTCGGGTCCGGACACGTGTTCGGAGTCGGACTTGGAGCGAGCAGACAGAAATGGATGTACGTCCCCAACGCGCACACCGACTTCATCTTCTCGATCCTGGGCGAAGAGCTTGGGCTGATCGGCGAGCTCATCGTGCTGGCCCTGTTCGGGGCGCTGGTCTACGCGGGCATCCGCATCGCGCTGAGGGCCCCCGACGCGTTCGGTCGTCTCCTCGCCGGCGGCATCACGGCGTGGCTCGGCCTCCAGGCCCTGGTGAACTTGGGCGCAGTGACGGGATTGCTTCCGATCACCGGTGTGCCGCTTCCGTTCGTCTCTTTCGGCGGCTCGTCCCTGATCGTGTCCCTGGGCGCGGTGGGCGTTCTGCTCTCGATCGGGCGGGCGGCGCTTGCCGCCGGCCCGAGTGGGTCCCGCACGAGGGAGCCGGGATGGCATCGCGGATCGTGATCGCCGGCGGCGGCACTGCCGGCCACGCGATCCCCGGGCTGGCGCTGGCCCGCGTGCTGGGAGACCGAGGACACCACGTGACGTTCGTCGGAACAGCCCACGGGCTCGAGGCTCGATTGGTCGCGGAGGCCGGCTTCGAGTTCCATGCGGTTCCCGCCCGGCCCCTCGTTCGAAGGGTCTCCTGGGAGGCGCTGAAAGCGCCGTACGTCGCCCTGCGGGCCGTGACCGAAGCTCGCCACGCGGTCCACGGAGCCGATGCCGTTGTGGGGATGGGCGGCTATGTCAGCGTGTCGGCGGTGCTCGCGGCCAGGCGGGAGCGTGTCCCGCCCATCCTCCACGAGCAGAACGCGGTCCCTGGACTGGCCAATCGAGCGCTGGCCAGGGTGGCCCGGGCAGTGGCCCTGTCCTTTCGCGACGCTCGGAGGTTTTTTCCCCGGAAGCTGCGGGCAGAGGTCACCGGCAACCCGGTTCGGCCGGAGATCCTGAGGGTGGCCGACGAGCGGGACGCCCTGGCCAAGGAGGCTCGGGAGGTCCTCGACCTCGAGGACGGACGCCGTACGGTCCTCATCTTCGGCGGCAGCCAGGGCGCGCTCCACATCGATCGGGCCACCGTCGGCGCCTGCCGCCTGTTGTTGGCTCGGGCAGACCTTCAGATCGTTCTGATCACGGGCCCGGCCCACCTCGAGAGCATCGGCCGCGCGCTTCCTCCTCCTCCGAGCGGGGTCCTCGTGCGGCTGCTCGGATACCTGGACAGGATGGAGCTTGCCTATGCCTGCGCCGACCTCGTGGTGTGTCGGTCGGGGGCCACAACCATCGCCGAGGTCACCGCGTGCGGCCTTCCCTCGTTGCAGGTCCCCTACCCCTATGCAACTCGAAGACACCAGGAGGCCAACGCCCGGGCCGTGCAACGGGCCGGCGGCGCCTCCGTGCTCCTGGACGAGCAGCTCTCCTCGGAGTCGCTTGCCGCCAGGATCGAAGGCTTGATCGATCATCACGAGCGGCTGCAGGCGATGGCCGAACGGGCCAGGGCGTTCGGCCGGCCCGACGCGGGCGAACGGCTCGCGGACCTCATCGAGGAAGTGGCTCGGGCATGACCCGGCGTTCTGTTGGCGAGCCTCCTGTGGGCCAACAGCCTTCGCCTGGGCCAGACGCGTGGCGGCGGGCGCACCTCGTCGGTATCGGTGGGGCCGGGATGAACGGCATCGCTCGACTGCTCCTGGCGCGAGGGATCGAGGTATCCGGGTCCGACCTCAAGGAGTCCCGGGCGGTGGAGGATCTGCGGGAGGCCGGAGCGCGGGTCTTCGTGGGCCACCGACGCGATCAGGTGGGCCGGCCGGACGTCGTGGTGGCCTCCTCGGCGATCCCGCGCGGCAACGCGGAGATCGCCGAGGCCCGAGCATCGAGCATCCCGGTCCTGTCGAGGGCGGAGGTCCTGGCCGCACTGATGCGAGGCAAGCGAGCGGTCGCCGTCGCCGGTACCCACGGCAAGACCACGACCACTTCGATGATCTCCGTGATGCTGTCACGACTGGGGCTGGACCCCACCTTCGTCATCGGGGGCGACCTGAACGAGATCGGCTCGGGAGCGGGGCACGGCGGAGGGGACATCTTCGTGGCGGAGGCCGATGAGAGCGATGGCTCCTTCCTCTTGTATGAGCCGGAGATCGCCGTGATCACGAACGTCGAGGAGGACCACCTCGACTACTACTCGGGCCGGGAAGACGTCGAGGCCGCCTTTGCCCGCTTCGCCGCCAGAGCCGGGTCCGTGGTGGCGTGCTGGGACGATCCCGGCGTGCGTCGAGCCCTGGCCGGATATCCACGCACCCTCGTTCGGTACGGCGTCTCGGAGGGCGCGGAGATCGTGGTTCGCGAGGAGGAGCTCCTGCCCGGAGGGGGACAGGCGAACCTGGAGGTAGGGGAGGGGCTCATTCGTCTCGGGCTGCCCGTTCCGGGCCGGCACAACCTCCTGAACGGTGCGGCCTCGCTGGGAGTAGCGCGCCTTCTCGGGCTTCCACTGGACACCGCGGCGGAGGCGCTCAGCTCCTTCGGCGGGGTCAGGCGAAGGTTCGAGCGCCGCGGAGAAGCGGCTGGAGCGACGTTCGTCGACGACTACGCCCATCATCCGACCGAGGTCCGGGCCACGCTGGAAGCTGCCACCGTCGATGGGCATCGCCGCGTCATCGCCGTGTTCCAGCCTCACCGGTACACCAGGACCCAGGCGATGGGGCGCGCCCTGGGAGAGAGCCTCTCGAGGGCCGACTTGGTGGTGCTCCTGGACGTGTACGGGGCGGGCGAGCCCCCCATCCCCGGTGTGACGGGCAAGCTCTTGGTGGATGCGCTGACGGAGGCCGCCCCCGGCAAGAGGGTCGTATACCTGCCGCGCCGGTCGGACGTGGTCCCCTTCCTCGTCTCGGAAGTGCGGCAGGGAGACCTGGTGCTGACACTCGGGGCGGGGGACATCACGATGGTGGGCGACGCGACGCTGGAACGGCTCACTCAGCGGGGCACGGGGTGAGCGAGCAGGCTCGAGCTCTGGAGAAGGCGGAGCGCATCCTCCGCACCGGTTGCGGGAAGCGCCTCCGAGTCGGCTTCCCCCTGGCCCCGCTGACGACGTTCAGGATCGGAGGGCCGGCCGCGCTCTACCTGGAGGCCGAGGACGACGGGGACCTGGCCGTGGGAGCCGAAGTGGTCGCCACCACCGGGATCCCGTGGATCGTCATCGGGAAGGGCTCCAACATCCTGGTCTCCGACCGGGTGTTCCCGGGACTGGTCGTCCGGCTGGGCAAGGGATACCGATGGGCCGCTCGCGATGGGGAACGACTTCACGCCGGGGGCTCGATGCCACTGCCCGCGCTGGCCGGCGTCGCGCTGTCCCACTCGCTCTCGGGGCTCGAGTTCGGCGTGGCCATCCCGGCTTCGCTGGGGGGGGCGGTCCGGATGAACGCCGGGGCGCACCGAGGCTCCATGGATCAGGTCCTGGAGCAGGTCGAGCTGTACTCGCTCGCCCAGGCCGGGCGAGCGGTCCTTTCATCGGAGGACGCCGGGTTCGACTATCGGCGTTCCGCTCTTCCCGAGGCGAGCATCGTGGTCGCGGCGACGGTTCACCTGCATGCGGCCGAGCCTCCCGACATCCGTGGCGAGATGGAGAAGGCTCGAGCCTGGAGGAGGGCGACCCAGCCGCTGGCCGAGCCCAACTGCGGCAGCGTGTTCAAGAATCCGCCGGGAGATCACGCGGCGAGGCTGGTTGAGGCCGTCGGCGGGAAGGGGATTGCCGTGGGCGGGGCCATCGTCTCGGAGAAGCACTCGAACTTCATCGTGGCCAGATCCGGCGCCACCGCCGCGGACGTGCATCAGTTGATCCGGCTCATTCAGGATCGCGTTGCCGAGCGGTTCGGGGTGGCCCTGGAAACGGAGGTCCAGCTCATCGGTGACTTCGACCTTGCGGCCCTCTAGGGCTCGCTGGCCGGCGACCATCCTGGTCGGACTGGCGTTGATCGCCGTGGCCGGGTGGTGGGTGATCAATACGCCACTGTTCGCCATGCGGACCCTCGTGGTCAGCGGCAACCGGCATGTGTCGGACGCCGAGGTGGCCCGCCTGGCCGGGCTCTCGCGAACTACCAACGTCATGTGGCTGAAGGCTGACACCGTGGCGAACCGCATCGAGCGAGATCCCTGGGTGCTTCGAGCCCAGGTCTCGAGGACACTTCCCGGCACGGTGTCGATTTCCATCAAGGAGCGGAGCCCCGTCGCCATCGTGGAGGCAGGTAAGGCGCTCTTGCTGGTCTCGGGAGACGGCGTGATCCTCGGGGAGGCCAGGCTCAAGGCGCGGCTGCCCGTGATTGCCCTCGCCGGTGTCCGCGTGTCAATGGGAGGCCGGGTCTCGGGATCGCCGGCCCTGCTGGCCGTGGCCCGCAGCCTCCCGGTGGGTGTCCGGAGCAAGGTAGCCCGGATCACCCAGGCGGGGCCGGGTGCCCTCACCCTGGTCCTGAGAAACGGGGCCCATGTCCTCTTCGGGGATGCCTCCGAAGCCGAGGCAAAAGGCCAGGCCCTGTCGAGCCTGCTGTCCTGGACCAGCCAGCGACGGATCAGAGCCGACTACATCGACGTCCGGGCTCCGGCAGCTCCGGCGCTCTTGCCTGTCGGCGCCGTCACCTCCGGGTAAGCGGCCTCGTCGCGATCAGGCGGCGGGGGAGCCTCGGCGCCCTCGGGCCTTCGAGGGCAGGATCCTGGCGCTCCCCACGCTGGGGGTGAACACGCTCTCGTGACCATCCGCCCACCGCACCCGGTACGCCAGGCGGACGGTTCCCTCGATGACCTCGGTCCCCACCTGCTCGGATTCCACGACGATCTTGTCGCCTCGCTTCCCCTCCATGAAAGATCCCTCCTTGCGCTCGGCGCTCCCGAACAATGATCTGTTTACCGCGTCACCGCCTCCGCGGCAATTGCAAAGGTTGGACTGGAAATGGGGTTGACCAGATGGACCGCCCGTTGTAGAGTCCTCCACTTGTGAGTTAGGTTTACATAACATTAAGTCTCCAGTTAAGCGTTAGAGGCAAAAGGAGCTGTGGTAGGGCAAGGAACGGCACTTTCCCCAGGTAGGCGGGCCTCGGAAGGCTCTGGGACTAAGGAGAGAGGGATGCAGGCTCCTCAGAACTACCTCGCCGTTATCAAGGTGGTCGGTATCGGGGGAGGCGGCGTCAACGCGATCAACCGCATGATCGAGTCGGGGCTCAAGGGCGTCGAATTCATCGCCATGAATACCGACGCGCAAGCCCTCCTCATGTCTGAAGCTGATGTAAAGCTTGACATCGGGCGAGACACGACCCGCGGCCTTGGAGCCGGCTCCAACCCCGAGGTGGGCAAGCGCGCGGCCGAGGAGCACCGCACGGAGATCGAGGAGATCTTGAAGGGCGCGGACATGGTGTTCATCACCGCCGGTGAGGGTGGCGGGACGGGGACCGGAGGCGCTCCCGTGGTCGCCGACATCGCCAAGAACCTGGCCGCGTTGACGATTGGGGTGGTCACTCGGCCCTTCTCCTTCGAGGGCCGCAAGCGAGCCCTTCAGGCCGACGTGGGGATCGGCGAGCTGAAGCAGGCCGTCGACACCTTGATCATCGTTCCCAACGATCGATTGCTCCAGGTCTCCGACGCGGCCACGCCTGTCATCGATGCTTTCCGCATGGCCGACCAGGTGCTGTACCAGGGCGTCGACGGGATCACCTCGCTGATCATGACGCCCGGACTGATCAACCTCGACTTCGCCGACGTGAAGGCGGTCATGACAGGGGCCGGCTCTGCACTCATGGGGATCGGACATGGGTCCGGCGAGGGCAGGGCTGAGCAAGCGGCCAAGGCCGCGATCTCCTCTCCCTTGCTGGAGGCGTCCATCGAGGGGGCCAAGGGAGTCCTGCTGTCGATCGGAGGGCCTTCGGACCTGGCGCTGCACGAAGTCAATCGGGCCGCCGAGACCATCACGAAGGTGGCTCATCCCGACGCGAACATCATCTTCGGTGCGGTCATCGACGACGCTCTGGGCGACGAGGTCAGGGTCACTGTGATCGCGGCCGGGTTCGACAAGCTGGGCGAGGTTCGAAACGGCCGGCTCGCTCGGGTGATCGAGGCGGAGCCGAGGGAGCGCGAGGCCGTTCCGTCCCTTCTCGAAGAAGAAGAAGAGGAAGAAGAGATGTTCAAGCCCGCGCCGGCCACGGTCGTGTTCGACGCAGATGAAGACCTGGACATCCCCGATTTCCTGAAGAGCTAGGGCGAGCGCGGCCCCAGCATGTGGGGGGCGGGGAGGGCAACGAGGCGTCCTTCCCCCGCCTTGAAGGAGCACCTTCCCGTCCCCCACTCACCCCCTCGTACCTCCTCTTCTTTGATCTCCACTCCCTGTAGGGTCATCGCTTGATGGATCGGCGTGTCCTGCAAGGTGGGGTCCGTGTCCTGGTGCCCGAGCAGCTCGAGTCGGACGGCTTCCTCGTCGCCTTCACAGAGCGCGCAGGGGGTGTGAGCAGTGAGGCGTTCGGCAGCCTCAACCTCGGTCTGCGCTGCGGGGACGATCCGGCAAGAGCCCTGGAGAACCGGCGCCGGGTATGCGGAGCGGTGGGGATGCCGCCCTTCGCGCTGGTTCGGCAGGTTCACGGGAGGCGCATCGTCAGGGCCGGTCGAAGGCGGATCGGCGCTGGCTTCGAGGACCCTTCGACCGCCCTCGGAAATGCGGATGCCATCGTCACATCGAGCAGAGGTGTCGCGCTCGCGGTGCTGGCCGCCGACTGTGTCCCCGTCGCCCTGGCCGACCCGGCGGCCGGCCAGCTGGCCGTGGTTCACGCCGGGTGGCGGGGAGTGGCCCAGGGCGTGCTCCGATCTGCCCTGGGCTGTTTCCCCAACCCCTCCGAGGTGCGAGCCGCAGTGGGGCCGGCCATCGGGCCGGACCACTACGAAGTGGGACCGGACGTGGCCGCCGCGGTGTCGGCGGGGAATCCTGGGGGAGCCGTCACGACCCGCTCGGGGTCTCGACTCCTCCTGAACCTTCCGGCGACGGTGACCAGGATCCTGGCCGCCCTGGGCGTTCGAAGCGTCGAGTGGGAGGAGGTGTGCACGGCGTGCGAGCCGGATCGGTTCTTCTCTCACCGGCGGGACGGCGTCACCGGCAGGCAGGCCGTGGTGGCGATCCGCAGTTGATAGAGGGAGATGGGTGACCGACGCGGAGGGACTCCGAGCGGCGATCGCCGCGGTGCGCTCGGGGATCGAGGCTGCCTGTGACCGGTCCGGACGGAACCATCGTGAGGTGCTCCTGGTTGCCGTGACGAAGACCGTCCCGGTGCAGGTGATCGAGGCCGCCCGCGCCGAGGGACTCCACGAATTCGCCGAGAACTACGCCAACGAGCTCGCCGCCAAGGCCACCGAGGTCGAAGCCACGTGGCACTTCATCGGAAAGCTGCAACGAGGAACGGCTCACCGGGTCGCGGAACACGCCGATGTGGTCCATTCGGCCGAGCCCGGACGGGCGCTCGAGCGACTGGCCGGCCGAGCCACCTCACAAGAGAAGATGGTCCGGTGCCTCCTCCAGGTGGATTTCACCGGACGGCGCCAGGGAGTGGCACCGGAGGAAGCTGCCGGCGCGGTCGGGGCATGCGGGTCATTGGAGGGACTCCATCTCGTGGGGCTGATGACGCTTCCTCCGTGGACGGAAGATCCGGAGGCGACCCGGCCGTACTTCGCACGTCTCCGGGCCCTTCGCGACAGGCTCCGGAAGGCCCATCCAGACGTGGCTGAATTGTCCATGGGAATGTCCGGCGATTACGAGGTCGCGGTGGAGGAAGGCGCTACGATGGTCCGGGTCGGAACGGCCCTGTTCGGGTCGCGTCCGGCGCAGAGCATGCCCGGGGATGCGCGGCTCGGCGGGGAAGGCTAGATTCCCGGGGAGGAGAGGGGACATGGCTGGGGTGTGGAAGAAGACGCTGCAGTACCTGGGCCTGGTCGAGGACGAAGAGCTGGAGGACCTCGAGGAGCCGGAGCCCTCGATCGGCCGCGGAGATCCCCATTCCGTCCGCCGGATGAGCCGCGCAGACGCCGGTCCGATCGACCGCCCCGAGGCCATCGTCCGGACCATGCCGTCTCGCGCGCGAGCGATGGGATCCATCCACCGCGCGGAGCCGAGGCGGTTCAACGAGGCTCGCGAGATCGGGGAGCGATACCGCGAGGGTGTACCGGTGATCATGAACCTGCAGGGGACCGAAGACGCGACGGCCCGTCGGCTGGTGGACTTCGCCTCGGGCCTGGTCTTCGGCCTGGACGGGAAGATCGAGATGGTGGCGCAAAGGGTCTACCTGCTCACGCCGGCCAACCTGGAGGTGTCCGCCGAGGAGCGGGAACGGCTGGTCGAAGGGGGCTTCTTCAACCAGTTCTAGAGAGGCGATCTCTTTCGCCTCGAGGGTGAGGATCCTGCCCATGGAAGTCATCTGCATCCTGCTGACCGTGTACTGGGTCATCCTGCTCGTTCGCGTCCTGTCGTCGTGGTTCCCGGTCCCTCCGTCCGGTCCCATCCGGACCGTCCTCGGTTGGACCTACACGGTGACCGAACCGGTTCTGCGGCCTCTCCGAGGACTCATCCCGCCCCTCAGGATGGGGGCGATCGGGTTTGACCTCTCTGCGATGATTGTGTTCATTGCCATCGTCATCATTCAGCGATCCATCTGCTGATTAGCCGCCGCGCGCGGCCACCGATCGGGGGTTCGGAACCATGCGCAAGAGACAGAAGCAGGCGGAGACAGACGCCTCGCAGCTCGAGCCCAAGCGCGTCTCGCCTGTGGATATCCAGCAAAAGGAGTTCCGCCTTGCCATGCGGGGCTACAACGAGCGCGACGTGGACCAATTCCTCGACGAGGTGACCGAGGAGGTCGCCCGGCTGTATGCGGACAACAAGCGGCTCCGGGAAGAGGTCGAGTTCGGCAAGACGACGCGCCTGGACACCGGTGGAGCGGCCCAAGCCGAGAGTGTCATCCGCCAGGCCAAGGAAGAGGCGGCGCGGATCATCGCCGAGGCCACGGCCCGAGCTTCCACGATCGGACCTGGCGACACCCCCAGGCACCTGGGTGAAGGGCGGGACCCCGTCTCCGGCGCACCTCCCAACGAAATCATGGGCATCTTCCTGGCCAGGGAGAGGGCATTCCTGCAGAACATGGCCAATCTGATCCAGGCCCATGCCGAAGGCGTGAAGCAGGATGTGCGTAGGGTCCGCGAGCATGTCGGCCGCCACGTCCCGGCGGCGGAGTCGCCCGTAGCTCGGGCTGCTCCTGTGGAATCCGGCCCCACCAGCGAAGCCGGCATCGCGGCCGGGGACCGGACCGAGGCCACAGAGCCCGAACGCCAAGAAGACGCGTACGCTCCGGCGTCCGCCGACGAGCCCACTCGGGCCTGGGAACCCGCCACGGATGCGGAACGACCGGAGACGGAGGAGTCGCGGGGCGACATCGTGGACCTCACCGAGGAAGGCGAACGCGCACCCGAGGCCGCCGCTGAGGGTGCCGCCGGGAACTCGGGACAAGCCTCCGAAGCCGAAGCGGCCCTATCGAGGGTGTACGGACGAGCCCCCGGGCCAAGTGATGCCCGCGATGCAACTCCCCAGCCGACCGAGTCGACGGCCGGCGCGAGCACCGGCCCCAGGGTTGAAGATGACGACGCGACGGAAGACCGCTCGATCCGCGAGCTCTTCTGGGGCGAGGACTGACTCAGCCCGCTCGCCGGAGGCTCAGCCGGACCGACGATCCGTCCAGCTCGACATCAATGGTCCCGGCCGGTTGATCCACGAGCTCCCAACGCACTTCGACGGCCAGGACCTCGTGGGCCAGGAAGTCGCGATGAGGCTCCAGGGCGGCCACCATCTCGGACGGCGCCTCCACTCCGAGGACGATCCGGTCGGCCACCTCAAGGCCGGCCGACTTGCGGAGGTCCTGGACCGACCGAACAACCTCTCGAGCCAGCCCCTCCCTGCGAAGCTCTTCATCCGGCTCGAGGTCCAGGGCCACCGTCACGGCCCCGTCTGAGGCCACCCCCCAACCGGACCGGGTCTGCTGAACCAGTTCCACATCCTCGGGATCGAGCGAGATCGACTCTTCACCATCCAGACTCAGCGAGACGCTCTCGCCCCGAGCGAACATCGAGGCGAGCCTCCCATCGTCGCGTTGCAGTGCGGCGGCCACGTCCTGGACCCGCCGACCCAACTTCGGCCCGAGGACCCGGAAGTTCGGCTTCGCCCGCCACCTCGAGAGCTCCTCGGCAGATTCCGTGAAGCCGATGTCCTTGACGTTCAGCTCCGTCGCAACCAGCGAGAGGAGCGGCTGGAGGCGACTCGGACTCACCGGAACGTGGACGACTGCCCTGGCCAGTGGCTGCCGAACCCTGACCTTGGCCGCGGTACGGACCTGCCGGCCCAGCGAGACGATATGCCTGGCGAGGGCCATTGCCTCGTCCAGCGCCCCGTCGATCAGCTCGGGGTCGGCCACCGGGTAGTCGGTCAAGTGGACGGACTCGGGCACCTGGGCGTCTCGCTCGGCCACGAGGTTCCGATAGATCTCCTCGGTGATGAAGGGAGTGAACGGCGCCATCAGGCCGGCCACCGTGGTCAGGCACTCGTGCAGGGTGGCATGGGCAGCCAGCTTGTCTCGGGCCGCTGAGTGCGAGCCGGACCCATCTCCGGAAGTTCGGGCGGGGTCCCAGAACCGCCGCCGCGACCGCCGGACGTACCAGTTCGACAGGTCGTCCACGAACTGGGCGATGCGCCTGCCCGCGCCCGGGGCGTCGTACGCCTCCATCGCCTCGCGGGCGGTGGTCACTGTCCGGTGCAGCTGTGACAGAGCCCACCGGTCCAACACGGGCCGGTCCGTCGGTGGGGGCGCGCCGGCCAGGTGCGGCTGATCCAGGTTCGCATACGTGACCAAGAAGGCGTAGGTATTCCACAGGGTGAGGAGGATCTGCCGGACCACATCCTCGATCGCTTCCATGTGCACCCGGCGAGGCGCCCACGGCGAGCCTCCGGCCAGGAGGAACCATCGAACCGCGTCGGCACCGAACCGATCGATCACGTCCCACGGATCGATGACGTTCCCCAGGCTCTTTGACATGCGTCGGCCGTCCTCGCCCAGCAGTAGGCCGAGACAGAGGACGTTCCTGTAGGCGGACTGGCCGAACAGCAGGACCGCCTCTGCCATGAGGGTGTAGAACCACCCTCGAGTCTGGTCGAGCCCCTCGGCGATGTAATCCGCGGGGAACCGGCGACTGAACTCGTCCTGGCCCTTCGAGCTCGGGCCCATGTACCCCCATTGGGCGAAGGGCATGGCGCCGGAGTCGAACCACACATCGATGAGATACAGGACCCGCCGGGCCACCTGGCCGCACGCGGGACAGGTGACGACAACCTCGTCGATCCCGGGTCGGTGGGGATCCATTCCGGTCACATCCCTGCCCGCCAGCTTGGACAGCTCGGCAAGGGAACCGACGGGGGTCTCGTGGCCTTTCCCACAGATCCAGATCGGAAGGGGAGTGCCCCAGTACCGCTCGCGGGACAGTGCCCAGTCGACGTTGTTGGCCAGCCAGTCGCCGTACCGCCCGTGCTTGATGTGGTCGGGATACCAGTTGACGGTCTCGTTGGCCTCGAGGAGCTCCTGCTTTCGCTCCGTCGTCCGCACGTACCAGGCCGGTCGGGCGTAGTAGATCAGAGGCGTGCCGCACCGCCAGCAGAATGGATACGAGTGCGTAGTACGGCCCTCGCCCAGCAACAGGCCGGCCTTGCGCAGGTCCTCGATGATGTACTTGTCCGCGTCCCTGATGTTCATACCGGCGTACGGGCCGCATCGTTCGTCGAACCGGCCCTCGCCGTCGACCGGGTTGATGATCGGGACGCCGTGCTCACGGGCCACCCGCATGTCGTCCTCGCCGAAGGCAGCTCCCGTGTGGACGACGCCGGTCCCCTCATCGGTCCTGACGAAGTCCCCCACGACGACGAATCGCCAGGACGAGGGGTCGCCCTGTGGATCGGAGGGTGACCCCGGGCCGACCAGGTCGAACGGCGCCCGGTAACGCGCCCCGACGAGCTCGGTCAGTGACACCTCCCGGGTGACCTCGGCACCCTCCCCGAGGGACTCGTCGAGGCGCTCGGCGGCGAGGACCACCGGTCGGTCGCCGGCGCGGCCGCCCCGGGCCAGGACGTAGCGGATGTCCTCGCCGACGACCGCCAGGGTATTGGGGACCAGGGTCCAGGGCATCGTGGTCCAGATCAACAGGTCGGCGCCTTCTTGGGCCAGCGGGCCGGTGAGCAACGGGAGACGGACGTAGATACTGGGGTCCTCTGTCTCGGCGTAACCCATCGACACCTCGTGGTCGGAGAGCGGCGTACCGCAGCGAGGGCAGTACGCGGTCACCTTGTCGTCCTGGAACAGCAGACCCATCTGGTGAAGGCGCTTGAGCGCCCACCAGACGCTCTGGATGTACTCGGAGCTCATGGTGAAGTACGCCTCGTCCAACTTCAGCCAGAAGCCGATCCGCTCGGTGACCCGCTCGAACTCGTCCACGTACCGAGTGACCGACTGCCGGCACAGCTCATTGAACCGGGCGATGCCGAACGCCTCGATATCCCGCTTCGTCTTCGTGCCGATTTCCTTCTCCACTTCCAGCTCGACCGGAAGGCCGTGGCAGTCCCACCCCGCCTTCCGGTGGACGTAATGGCCTGTCATGGTCTTGTAGCGGGGGAAGACGTCCTTGAACGTTCGGGCCTCCACGTGATGCAGGCCGGGCTTGCCGTTCGCGGTGGGGGGCCCCTCGTAGAACACCCACTCGGGTGCGCCCTCCCGGAGGACAAGGCTCTTCTCGAAGATGCGGGCCCGGCCCCAGAAGTCCAGGACCTCCCGCTCCATCACGGGCAGGTCGGCCCTCGGATCGACCGGCCGGTACATCCCCATCGCCTTCCTCCTGCCTTTCTCGTCAGCTCTGGCGGGTCCCCCAGAACGAGAACGCCCCGCCCCTTCCCAGGGACGAGGCGTGGTTGCCCCGCGGTACCACCCTGCTTGGCCCGCCCGCACGGATCGGACCCGCTCACCGGCCACCGCCGAGCTGGCTCGGCCAATGCCCTCCGCTGTCACGGGCGGACCCGTCCGCATCTACTGGGGAGGCCGGCCACCTGCTCGTCGGCCACCGTTCGGGCGGCAGCTCGGGGAGGATGTTCGGAGGATCGAAACCGCCGGGCTTCCACTATCCCCGGCTCGCTGGGGTCCGAGGCGGCCTCCTACTCGTTCCCGTCCTCGCCTTTGGCCCATGATTGTAGCCTCTGCGGAAGACGACGGGCCCAAAAGCAGGTGGGGATTCCGAGGGCGCGCATGGAGATCGGATCTTCGAAGGCAGGAGCGCTCATCCCAGCTCGCGTCAGGCCAAGGTCGCGTCCGCGTCTCGAGGTGGGGGCAGAATGGCTGATCATCGGGGTCGGCGCTGCCCCGGTTGGAGGGAAGGCCACCGAAGAGGCCCGCCGTGCCCTGGCCGAGGCGCTCGAGGTGTCCACGAGCACCGTCACCCTGCATTCCGGTGCGCGATCCAGGACCAAGGTGTTCCTCGTGCACGGCTTGGGGGTTGAAGAAGCCGCTTCCCGACTCGCCGGTTTCGGCGGGAAGGATCGATCCGTCCGAGCATGAACGGGCAGGTCGAAAACAAGGGGCCGGTCCGAAGACCGGCCCCCCATTGGATCTTGTTCGACAGGGGCCGATGCCCGGCCCCCCTCGTTGCCCCGCCTGCCTACCTCGCCCTTGTACCGAACAGGGTGACCACGTCAGTGAAGGGTCCAGTGATCGTGATCTGATAGGTGGCGGTGGAATCCGACAGCGACTTGGTGGCCAGGTTGTAGATGTACTGGCCCGCCGCCGGGTCGAACCGCATGATCCCATTGCTATCTGGTGAATTCGTGTTGGTGATGCTCTCGTCCGTGCCACTGGGTGGCGTCGAGCCCGCGATCTTCTTGACCGCCATCTTCGGGCTGAGGCCGCTGACCACCGCGTTGTTGCAGTCGGTTACCCGGATCTTCACGGGGATAGTGGTCCCGTATTTGAAGACGCTCGGGTCCAGGTGGGCCTGCGTGTCGTTGACCGGTTGAAGCACGCCGGTGACGTTGTACAGGAACGAGAACGCCGAGCTGGTCTTCGCGGCGGAGGTTCCATTGTCCTTGTCGGTCACCCTTACGCTGATGGTGTACGGACCCCCTGGCGCGTAGCCGTGCTGGAGGTTGCTGACCGACGTCGATGTCAGACCGGAGTCCGAGGCGTGTGTAGTTCCGTCGCCCCAGTCCACGTCGTAGCTGAACGGTGCGTCGCTAGCACCCGGATCGCTCCAAGGGAAACCGAGGGTCACATTGTTGCTCACTCCGATGCACGGGGTGCCGCCAGCACCGCCGAGGGTAAGCGCACCGACCGTCGGGGGAACGTTGGCCACCGTCACGGTGCCGGTGTACTCGGTGACCCCGCCATCCTTGTCCCGGATCTTGCCGCCGACGTTCAGGGTGCCGTTGTCGGTGGTGGGGCAGGAGGCGCTGTTGCTTCCCCAGGCCCCGTAGCCGGAGCCGCAGTCGAAGGCGTACTCGAACCCTGCCGTCGTGTCATCGCTGGAGGGGTCGGAGGGGTCGGTCAGGGACAGGGCGAAGCTGCTCCCCTCGTCCACCGCGGCGGCCGGCTCGTTGAACGTGGCGGTGGGTGGAACGTTGGCCACCGTCCAATTGAAGCTGTCCATCGCTGCGGTGTGTTCGCCATCGCTCGCCCGCACCGTCACGGTGCCGGAGCCGTTGTCGGATGCCGGGTAAGTCCAGGACCACGTCCCGTCGCCGTTGTCTTGCACCGTGCCGACTCCGCTCACCTTGGTGATGGTGAGGGTGTTGTTGCCGTCGGCGTCTGAGAACGATCCGGAAGTACTGAGCGTGGTTCCCTCATCACCGTTGGCGTCGTCCGCGGCATTCAGCACCTGCGGGGCGTAGGAGTTGTTGTCGCAGGCGTCGCCGATACCGTCGTTGTCAACGTCGGCCTGGTTGGCGTTGGCGACGGTGGGGCAGTTGTCCTGGGGATCAGTGATGCCGTCAGCATCTGCATCCGGTGCGGCGGTCCAGTCGAAGGAGTCTTGCGCCGCCGTGTGCTGTCCGTCGCTGGCCTGCACCACCACGGTGCCGGTCCCGCTATTGGTGGCGGGGTAGCTCCAGGACCACGTCCCGTCGCCGTTGTCTTGCACCGTGCCGACTCCGCTCACCTTGGTGATGGTGAGGGTGTTGTTGCCGTCGGCGTCTGAGAACGATCCGGAAGTACTGAGCGTGGTGTACTGAAGCCCGTTGGCGTCGTCCGCGGCATTCAGCACGTGTGGGGCGTAGGAGTTGTTGTCGCAGGCGTCGCCGATACCGTCGTTGTCAACGTCGGCCTGGTTGGCGTTGGCGACGGTGGGGCAGTTGTCAGTTGAGTCCGGCACCCCATCGCCATCGGAGTCGGCAGGGGAAACGCCCACCTGGAAGCTGGCCTGGCCGGACAGTGCGGGACTGCCGCTGTCCGTCACCTTGACGGTCACGCTGTACGAGCCCGTGCTCGCGTAGGTGTGGGTGCTGGTGCCCAGAGAACCTGCCGCAGAAGCGGAGAACGTCGTGTGGGCGGTGGCGTCGCCCCAATTCACATCCACTGACCAGGGGCTCGGGCCCGCGTCGGTGAACGAGCCCAGGTTGAAGGACTGGGCAGCTCCCGCCGTCCCGCTCTGGTTCGCTGGAGCCGTGACGACCGGCGCCTCGTTCGCAGGAGCAGTGTAGTTGGCGACGAAGTCCTTGCTGCCCGTCTGGAAACCCACAACGCAAATGGCGCCCGAGCCCAGGTCGCTGAACCCGGACGGTCCCGTCCAGTTGACGAAGCTCTCACTACCCGGTCCCGTTGTGGGGACCTGAAGCTTGAGGGAGTCGTTTGACCCCACGCCGAACGTTGCGGTCGTCGAGTTGCCGGCGGACTTCTGGACTGGTGCCTGAGCACCGGAACTGCAGTCGCCGCTACCGGAATATAGGGTCCCTGTGACGGTGATGCTCCCGCTCAGTCCGCTTGTGGTGACCTTGGCGTTACCGTCAGTAAAGACGGTCGTGACCGTTCCGGAGGTTGGCCCAGTCGCCTTCGCCGTGTACAAGGCGACGAACCAGTCAGGGAGGGTGAAGGCGTCCGTGAAGGAGCCATTGGCGTCAGCGGTCACATCATCCGTCCATGACCACGTGTTCCCCACGTTATCGTTCACGAACAGGTGAACCGGTTCGGCCGGGTCCCAAGCGGTACCCGTCAGTGTCACGGTGGACCCCGGCGAATAATCGGGGTGGTCACTCGTGATCGAAGCAGACGCCGTGGCACTCGCGGACGGCACGACCAGGAACACGAGGAGGACCGCCACAAGGGCGGCCACCGACTGTCCCATTCTGATGATGCAAGTTCTCATTTCCCTTCTTCCTTCCTTTCCCAACTCACTGCTCAGTCTCCGGAGGGATTCCGCGACGGACACACGACAGGACACGAGACCCGGTCTTGCCCAGCGGGCCTCCCCGCCGGGTAGGTCCGGCATCCTCGTGCCTTCTCGTGCATCCGGTTCGGGTCAAAGGTCTCCTCTGTGCCGGGGGTCGGCTTACCAGTGCAAGCGTTGCAGTCATCGAGGTCTTGCCGTCTGATCGTTTGCCCGGCCATGCCCCAGGTACCCCTGGTGCATCGACTGGGGGATACGGTAGGCGCCACATACCCGAGGTCACATTCCGACTTATCCCGAGAATCGCTACGCACTTCTACGTAGCGACGTCCGCCCCTACCAGCTAGGACTTCCAGCGGGGTTGGGCTCAGCCCCAGGACCGGGGGTCGGGCGATTGGGCGATTCGCCAGCCATGCCGTATCCTTGAGGGCTGGCGCCTCGCCCGCACGAGTGCTAGGGTCCCCCGGATTTCGTTATGACTACCAAGTCTCCCCTATCCGAGAAGGAGGTCCAGGAGCTCAAGGAAAAGCTCCTGGCAGAGCGTAAGGACCTCCAGGCACAGTTCGACGAGCTGGAGGAGCTCTCGTTCGGCTCCAACCAGTCCGACCTCTCGGGCGAGATGGGATTCGACGAGGAGTACGCCGACGCCGGAACGGCTACGTTCGAGCGGGAGCGCGACCTTTCTCTGGTCAACAACCTGCGAGACCTGATGGAGAGGATCGGCAAGGCCCTCGGAAAGATCGACGAGGGCACGTACGGCCTGTGCGATCGGTGCGGAAGGCCGATCGAGAAGCTGCGGCTGAAGGCACTGCCCTACGCCAACCTCTGCATCAAGGACAAGCAGGCGGAAGAGCGCGTCCGCTGACCGCGTGTCCCGCCGGGTCCGCCTCGCCGTCACCCTCTACTCGGCTGCCGTGGGCGCCTACCTTCTGGACCGCCTGACCAAGTATCTCGCTGAGCGATACCTGGCTGGGAAGCCTCCCGTCCAGGTCGTCCCCGACGTTGCCCAGCTTCGGTACACCACGAACTCAGGAGGGGCCTTCGGTCTGTTCGGAGGACAACCCTGGCTCTTTTTCGCGGCGACCCTGGTCGTGTGTGCCGCGATCGTGGTGGCATCGGCCCGGCTCTCCTCCGGTGCGAGCGCGCTGGGCCTAGGGCTGATCCTGGGAGGAGCTCTGGGCAACCTCACCGACCGGATCATCCGGGGACCGGGGGTATCCGGGCACGTCATCGACTTCATCGACTTCCATGTCTGGCCCGTGTTCAACCTCGCTGACTCGGCCATCGTGGTGGGCGCTCTGGTCATTCTCCTGACCGGGCTTCGCCGTCAGCCCGCTGCGGAGAGCGACTGAGACCGGCAGGACAGATGGATCCGACCTCGTTCACCGCAGACCCCGGTCGGCTCGATACCGTGGTCGCGCGGAAGCTCGGAGTACCCAGGGCTGACGTCCAGCGGGCGATCGCCCAGGGCCTGGTCTTGGTCGACGGCCGGCGCCGCCAAAAATCTCACCGCTTGGCCGGAGGCGAAAGCGTCCAGGCCCTGGTCCCAGAGCCCGGCGAGTTGACCCCCGAGCCGGGCCCGCTGTCCATCCCCTATCAGGATGACCACCTGCTGGTGGTCTCGAAGCCGCCCCGGATGGCCACCCACCCGACCGTGTCCAGGCGGGCGGGCACGCTGGTGAACAGGCTCCTTTCCCTGGAGATCCCGCTGTCCCGCCGGGGCGGAGGGGATCGTCCCGGGATCGTCCATCGGTTGGATGCGGGCACGTCGGGTCTCATGGTGGTGGCCAAGGACGACGCCACGCACGCGGCCCTGGCCGAGATGTTCCGTCGACACCAGGTGGACCGCCGATATCTGGCCCTTGTCCGAGGGAGGGTCGAGCAGGAACGTTTCCTGGTGGACGCTGCGCTGGAGCGGAGGCGGGCCAGGATACGGGTCGGCGCGGCCACCGGGAAGGGCGCGGCGACCGAGGTCGAGGTGTGCGAGCGACTCGGGGAGCGAACCCTGGTCGAGGCACGGCCCCGGACCGGCCGGACCCACCAGATCCGGGTTCATCTCTCTGCCATCGGTCACCCGGTACTGGGCGATCGGGCCTATGGCGGGGGCGGAGAGGAGGCGTCACGACTTGGCCTTACCCGTCCATTTCTGCACTCCTGGAAGATCGCCTTCGATCACCCGGTGACAGGGGAGAGGGTCGAGCTCGAGGACCCGCTGCCGGACGACCTATCCGAGGCGCTCCTTCGGGCCAGAGCCTCGCTCTGACGGGAGCGCAGTCACGACCGGGAGCGAACCGGGTCTTTCAGATAGAGGCTGTACTGGGTGCGGATCTCCTCCCGGGACGCCAGCAGCGCGTCCTCGACGTCCGGCGGTAGGGAGCGGCTCTCGATGACCTCGGAGAGCTTCTTGGGATCGACGGTGATGACCTGTTCCCACAGGCCGAGCGGCTCGAGGATCCGCCGGACGCGTTCCGCGTCCGGCGCCGTGATGTGGACCGGCCGCCGGTCGATGGCCGTGCCTTCGGACCCGTACAGGCGCCGGTACCCGTGCTCCTCGCAGAACGCGTTGATCAGTCCGCGCAGTTCCTCGAGCCGACGGTAGCGCTCCCAGTCCTCGCGCTTCAGTGCGATCCACTCGTCGACGATCTCGGTCATCCGGGGTGCGGGGTCGCCTTGTTCGCGCTCGAACTTGTGCCGGAACAATGGGCACACGTGCTGGAAGTCGCACCAGTCGCACAACGGGTTGGCTCGAGGCTCGAACTTCCCTGCCGCGATACGCTCCGCTACCGTGGCGATGCGACGGCGAAGATCGTCGGCGTCGGCCGGCGTGCGAAAGGTGGTCATACGTTCGCCCGGTAGCAGGTAGTAGAGCGTGAGGCGCTCGGGCTCGATCCCCCAGATCTGCTGGGCCGCAAGGTAATACAGGGAGAGCTGGAGGTCGCGGTCCACGATCGCCTTGGGCGGGAGGCGGCGGCTCGTCTTGTAGTCGACGATCTCGTACCCACCACCCGGGATCCGGTCCATGCGATCGATGACCCCCGAGAGCTGCACCCCCTCGATCTCCACGGTGAACCGGAACTCCAGCGCCGCCGGGATCCGGAACGACCCGGCGTTGGCCCGGTGATACTCGGCCAATACCTGCCGGGCGTGTTCTCGATACAGGGCCTCCTCCCCGGGGTCCCGATAGCCGTCGTCCACCCACTCGGCGTCGAGCATCTCGTGCAACTCTTCCACCGAAGGGGCCACGGGCACCGGACGGTCGTGGAAGCGATGCAGTGTCCGATGCAGCGCGTCGCCGAAGGCGAGGGCGGGGGAGGAGGTCGTGGGCAGCTTCTCCTCGTACTGGAACTTGTACTTCGCCGGGCAGGTCTCGTAGGCCGAGATCGATGAGTATGAGAGCCTCATACGGACGACATCCTCTTGAAGCTGGCTGCCCTGGAGTGTAAGCTCACCCCGGTCCGAATTACAAGGATGTAACGCACAGCGAGTTCTCCCTGCTCGACGGGGCCTCTCGGGTCGACGACCTCTGCGCCACGGCCGCGGGATTCGGGATGCCGGCCATCGCCCTCACCGACCACGGGGCGATGTTCGGCGCGCTGGACTTCTACCAGGCGGCTCGACGACACGAGATCAAGCCGATCCTCGGGGTGGAGGCGTACGTGGCTCCTCGCTCGCGGTTCGACCGCACCCCGGGAGACGACGAGGAGAAGTACCGGCATCTGACCCTGTTGGCCCGGAACGACCAGGGATACCGCAACCTGCTGCGACTGGTCACGGACGCCCACCTGGAGGGGTTCTACCATCGGCCCCGGATCGACAGGTCGCCACCAACGACCTGCACTACACGAACAAGGAAGACGCCCGTCCCCACGACGTCCTCCTGTGCATCCAGCAGCAGAAGGTCCAGACCGACGACAACCGGCTGAAGTTCGACACCGACGAGTTCTTCCTGAAATCACCCGAAGACATGCGGGCCCTCTTCGTCGAGCTGCCGCAAGCGTGCGACGCCACCCTGTCGATCGCCGACATGTGCGAGCTGGAGCTGTCCTTCGGCCAGATGCACCTGCCCAGGTTCGTTCCCCCTGAGGGGAAGACACTCGATCAGTTCCTGCGAGACCTGGTCTCCGAGGGGGCGATTCGGAGGTACGGGACCGTGACAACCGAGATCCGGGAGAGGATCGAGGGCGAGCTGTCGGTCATCACCCGAATGGGGTTCGCCGGCTACTTCGTGATCGTGTGGGATCTCATAAGGTTCGCCCGCGAGCACGGGATCCGGGTCGGGCCCGGGCGAGGATCGGCGGCCGGTTCCGTCGTGTCGTACTGCCTGCAGATCACGGATCTCGACCCCTTGAGGTACGGGCTCATCTTCGAGCGTTTCCTCAATCCCGAGCGGAAGCAGATGCCCGACATCGACATGGACTTCGACGAGCGCCGCCGGGACGAGGTCATCCGGTACGTCGCTGGGCGGTACGGGGCCGATCACGTGGCTCAGATCATCACGTTCCAGACGATCAAGGGGAAGCAGGGGATCCGGGACGCCGCCAGGGTGCTGGGGTTCCCGGCGATGTTCGGGGACCGGCTGGCGAAGATGTTCCCGCCGGCGGTCCTGGGGCGGGAGTTCCCCATCGACCAGGCTTTGGAGATGTCAACGGAGCTCCGGGAGGCGTATGCGAAGGAACCCGAGGCCCGCGAAGTGATCGACACGGCGCGTGCCCTCGAGGGCTTGCGGCGTGAGGACTCTGTCCACGCAGCCGGCGTGGTGATCGGGGACGCCCCACTGGTCAACTACATGCCGCTGAAGCTGGCCAAGGACTCCCGAGACGATTCGCGCCGCATCGTCACCCAGTTCGACATGCACGGCGTGGAGAAGTTGGGGTTGCTGAAGATGGATTTCCTGGGGCTACGGAACCTCTCCGTGATCGAGGACACCGTTGGCCTGCTCCGGGACAAGGGGATCGGGCTGGACATCGATCACGTCCCCCTGAACGACGCCGACACGTACGCCATGCTCCAGAAGGGCGACACGAACGGCGTGTTCCAGCTGGAAAGCTCGGGGATGCGCCAGCTGATCCACCTGCTTGTCCCGGACCGCTTCGAGGACCTCATGGCCCTGGTCGCCCTGTACCGGCCCGGGCTGTTGTCCATGGGCCAGCACGTCGAGTACGCCGAGCGAAAGCACGGGCGCAAGCCCGTGACCTACCCTCACGCCTCGCTCGAGGACATCCTTGCCAGCACCTACGGGATCATCGTGTACCAGGAGCAGGTCATGCAGATCGCTGTGCGTATGGCCGGTTATTCCATGGGCCAGGCCGACCTGCTTCGCAAGGCCATGGGAAAGAAGATCCGCGAGGAGCTGATCCCACACCGCAACACCTTCGTCAAGGGTGCCGTCGAGCATGGGTACTCGGAGAGGCTGGCCCAGGAGATCTTCGATCTCATCGTCCCGTTCGCGGACTACGGCTTCAACGCCTCGCACGCATGCGCGTACGCGTACGTTGCCTATCAGACGGCCTACCTCAAGGCCCATCACCCCGTCGAGTACATGTCGGCCCTCCTGACCAGCGTCCGGGACGACAAGGACAAGAAGCCGTTCTACCTCAACGCTGCTCGGCTGATGGGGCTTCGGGTCCTGCCCCCCGACGTCAACCAGTCCCAGGTCTACTTCACACCTTCGAACGGCGACATCCGCTACGGCCTGGCCGCCGTCAGGAACGTCGGTGAAGGTGCGGTGCAGCAGATCATCCAGGCCCGGACCGATGAGGGGCAGCTGGAGTCGTTCACGGACTTCTGTCGAAAGGTGGACGCCGGGGTCCTGCACAAGAAGGTCCTGGAGAGCCTGATCCTGGCGGGAGCGTTCGACTCGCTCGGCTACACACGGCGGGGCCTGCTCGAGGGCTATCAGAAGGTCGTGGATCCGATCGTCGCCGACCGCCGAGCCGAGGCCACCGGGCAAGAGTCCTTCTTCGGAGGCGAGGTCGCCCCGGCACTGCACATCGACGAGTCCGTGTTGGCGGGAGAGGAGTTCGAGAAGGCCGATCTCCTGCGCCAGGAGAAAGAGATGCTCGGGCAGTACGTGACGGATCATCCGCTCCTGTCGATCAGGCAACGCCTTGCGGCGCAGACCGATATGGAGGTCTCCGAGCTCCCGTCACTGGGTGATGGCGACGTGGTGACCGTGGCCGGCATCATCGTCGCGGTCGGCCGCAAGTACACCAAGCGAGGAGAGCCGTACGCGGTGTTCAGGCTGGAGGACCTCACCGGAGGAGTGGGGATCGTGGCCTTCCCGTCGGTGTTCGAAAAGAGCGAGACGGTGGTCGCTCTGGACGCCATCGTGCTGGTGAAGGGGAGGGCGGACCTGCGGGGTCGAGAGCTGCAGCTGGTGGCGTTGGAGATCCGCCAGCCCGATCTTTCCGGATCGGACTCGTCGCCTCAGGATGGTGGACGGCCGGTCGAGCCTTCCGATCCCCTCGTGGTGGACGTGTCGGCGTGGTCGTGCACGCCCGGTCTGATCGCCCGGATGAAGGATCTCTTCTCCATGCACCCAGGGGACTGCCCCGTGCTCATCCAGCTGGTCACCGATGGCGAGACGACCCGGCTGCGCCTGGCCGAGGAGTACTGTGTGGACGGGTCTCCGGCGCTCCTGGCTGAGCTCCGGCGCTTGCTCGGCCCCGAAGCCGTCCGTCTCCAGGTGACGGAAACGATCACCTCGGGTGCTCTGCGCCCCTGACGTCTACGCTGGGGCTGGACCGGCACGGAAATGGGATTCCTGAGCGACGCCGTCGAGCGCATCCGAAAGGAGCTCGAGCGCGATCCTCCACGCGAGAAGACGCTCCTGCTGCGAACCCGGTCGGCGCCGCCACCGCTCGACCTCGCCGCGGCCCTGCGCGCCCCCGGAGTCTCGATCATCGGCGCGATCAAGCGAGCATCGCCCTCGGCCGGCGAGATCGCCGAGGTCGACGCGGGGGACCGGGTTGAGGCCTATGAACGGGGCGGGGCGGCCGCCGTTTCCGTCCTTACCGAGTCCAGGTATTTCCACGGCTCATTGTTGGATCTGCGGACGGCCCGGAGGCGGTGCACGCTCCCCTTGCTCCGCAACGACTTCATCGTGCATCCCGTCCAGGTCATCGAAGCCAGGGCGGACGGGGTCGTACTGATCGCCGCCGCCCTTACCCGAAACGAGGTTCGGGACGTGATCGAAGTGGCCCACGACCTGGGGATGGCGGCCGTTCTCGAGGCCCACTCGCCGGCCGACCTGGAGGCCGCGGTCACGTCCGATGCCGACGTCATCGAGGTGAGCGCGCGTGATCCGGAGTCCTGGGAGGTCCACACCGAAGCCGCACTCGACCTGGTAGGTCGGATGCCTCAGGGCCGACTCGTCGCCCTGGAGGGTGCGATCTCCACCCGGAGGCAGGTGGTCGAGGCAGGGGAGTCCGGCGTGGACGCGGTCATCGTGGGAGAGGCCCTCATGCGCTCACCGGATCCCACCCGGACGATCCGCAGGCTCCGAGGAGCCTTGACTTCGGTCGAGGGTCCAGGGGGATAGCCCGCGCGCGACCGCGAGCGAGCGGAAAGTGCGGACCCCCTGGCTCGTCAGCGGGCCGCCGAAGGCGGGGCGTTGAGGAGGAGAATCTGGAGAAACCTAAGGAGTCTGGCACTTGACCAGGCGCACCAGCGTTCCCGGGCGAGCGGTCGTGCCTTCTCGGATGCTCAGCTCGTCGACCAGGGCCATCATCAGGGGGATGCCGTGGCTGCCCCGGCCGTCGATCTCAGGCATGCGGACCTGTCGCTTGAAGATTCCCTGGTCGCGGACCTCGATCTGGACGCACTCATCGGCCCTGGTCCAGGTGACCCGGATGTCCGGCGATGTGGTGTGGATGATGGAATTGGCGCGCTCCCTGACGAACCGCCTGACCTCGTACAGCGCTGAGGGATGTGCCCGGAACGTCTGGATGACGGGCAACGATATGTTCGTAGCGGGCCTTCCACTCGTATTCATGCGGTCCACCGCGATGCGTTACCGTACGACCGTCGCGAGTGGGCTTGCAAACTGGAAGCGGGCGGCTACGGGGGCCTATCGACTGCCCCCAGATCATCGTCGAGCCAACTGGGCCAAGCCGCCCAGGGGCTCCCTGTCGTACAACGATGCAGCTAGGGAGGCCAATGGCGCCTGTGCCCCACTGGAGTTACACGCGGATGTGTGGTAAATGATGCCGGATTCACGTTGTGGAGAGGGCGATGGGCTGCTCTTCCGGGGCTGCCCGTTCGGAGCCTCTCACGGGCATTCAAGGGTACTGGGGAACGCCCCCAGGGAGGAGGGGGATATGAGGAAACGCACCTGGTTGTCGGCGGTGGCGCTGGTAGCCGTCCTCGTCGTCATAGGGACGGCCTGCAGCAAGAAGACCGCCACGACCACCACCACACAGAAGAACGTCAAGATCGCCTTCATGGGAGCCCTGACCGGCGGTGCCTCCGCACTCGTCGTTCCGGGCTACCAGGGCGCCCAGCTCGCCTTCGAGCAGGCCAATGCCGGCAAGTTCGGGAAGCTGCCGGTAAAGATCCGGATCGAGGGATTCGACACTCAGGGCAACCCGACGGTCATCCCACCGCTCGCCACCAAGGTGGCCAACGACAAGACCTTCGTGGGGGTGATCGGTCCGCAATTCTCAGGCGAGTCGAAGGCGGCGGGCCCGATCCTCGACGCTTCTGGAATCCCGTTCGTGACGAGCTCGGCTACCAACCCGGGCCTCGCCGAGAACGGGTGGACCCACTGGTTCCGGGCCCAGGGCAACGACAACTCCCAAGGACCCACACTAGCTCACTACATCGCCAAGGTCATGAAGCCGAACTGCGCCTATGTTGCCAGCGACGACTCCACCTATGGCAAGGGGCTCGCCGACATCACAGCGAAGACGCTGCAGACGGACGGACTCAAGGCTACCTCGGAGCTTGGCGCGGTGACCACCGGGGCGAAGGACTTCTCGGCCCTCGTCACGAAAGTCAAGGACTCCGGGTGCGAGGTCCTGTTCTACGGGGGCTACACGCCTGAGGCGGCGCCACTCCGCCAACAGATGGTGTCCGGTGGACTCCGGGACGTCACCCTGGTCGGTGGTGACGGGATCGAAGACACGGACTTCGTGAAGAACTCTGGGTCCCAGGGCGAGGGCACCATCGCCTCCTGCCCCTGCGGCCCGATCTCGGCGTTGAGCGGGCGGCCCGGCGTCACCGAGTTCGCGGATGCCTACAAGGCCAGGTGGGGGCCGGACCCGGGCATCTATTCGGCCGACACCTACGACGTCGCGCGCATGTACATCGAGGCGTTCAAGTCCGGTGCGACCACCCGGCAGGCGCTCACCGACTGGTTGAACAAGGCCAACTACGCCGGACTGTCCAAGGACATCTCATTCACGCCCCAGCATGATCTCAATCCGAAGGCGGTGAAGATCTACCTGTACAAGGACGAAGGCGGCACCTGGCAGTTCCTCGGCGAGGCCCACGACGTCGGTGCGGTCTAGCCTGGATGAAGTCGAGAACGGGGCGGGCCTTCATGGTCCGCCCCGTTCCATAATCCGGCCCTGATCACCGAGGATCGGAAGCCATGGCCACGGTGACGCGCCGCCCCATCGCTGGACCACGTATATCGACAGGGGCCGTCGGCTGGGGCCTCCTCCTCGTCCTGACGGCGATCGGCCTCACCTGGGGCATCAGGTCGAACACCTGTCCAAGCAACCTGGGGGCCTGGGTCGGGTTCGCGGTAACCGGGTTCCGGTTGGGCTCCATCTACGCCATGATCGCCCTGGGCTATACGATGGTCTACGGCGTCCTTCAGCTCCTGAACTTCGCCCATTCCGAGGTGTTCATGGTCGGCTCCTTCGCCGGCCTGTACACGCTCAAGAGCCTGTTCGGCATCACCGGGCAGTCGCATCCGCTGGGGGTCGGCGGGTTCGAGCTGGTGGCGGTCTTGGTCGTCGGGCTCCTCCTGGCCGCACTGGCCTCGGGGGCGACCGCGGTGGCCATGGAGCGGGTCGCGTACCGCCCGCTGAGGCGCCGGGGGGCCTCTCGCCTGACCTACCTGATCACCGCAATCGGCGTCTCCCTGTTCCTGTCCAACCTGTTCCTGCTCCTCGATGGGAAGAAACACCTCGGGCTGCCTTTCAACTGGCCCAACATCGGCGGCCCGGCCCCGATCAACTACCCCCAACCCATGCACCGGGGCAAGGTCTTCAGCATCGTCGGGGTCCCCGTGGACAACATCACGATCCTCGTAATCCTCGTGGCGATCGGGATGCTCATCGTGCTCGACCTGTTCGTCCGCCGGACCCGGGCCGGCAAGGGGATCCGGGCAGTGGCCGAGGACCCGGAGACAGCCTCGCTCATGGGAGTAAATATCAACGGCATCATCGTCTTGACCTTCTTCGTTGGTGGGCTGATGGCCGGGGTGGCCGGCCTGCTGTACGGGATGTTCTTCAGCTTTGCCCAGTTCAACATGGGGTTCATCCCCGGCATCAAGGCCTTTACGGCGGCCGTCCTCGGAGGGATCGGGAACATCCGCGGAGCGATGCTCGGGGGGATCATGCTGGGCATGATCGAAAACCTCGGCGTGGCGTGCACCGGCGCGCAATGGCAGAGCGTGATCGCCTTCGTCGTGTTGGTTGGGGTGCTGATGGTGCGACCCACCGGAATCCTGGGTGAGCAGGTAGGAGGGTAGCGAATGGCCCGGGGAATCAAGAGTCAGGCGGAGGCGACTCAGGCCGCGACACCCGGTACGCGCCAGGCGGGCGGACCGGGACTCATCCGCTCGCGGTATCGGGAGCTCACCCGGCCATGGCGAGATGCCCTGCACGGGGCCGGTGAGTGGTTCGACCGGCTCCCCGCGATCTACCAATACCTGGCCCTCGCCTCGGTCATCGCGTTCGCCGCCATCATCCCCTTCCTCCTGCCCTACATCACGTCCGACACGGCGTACTGGACGAACATCCTCACGAAGATCGGCATCGCCACGCTCCTGGCCCTCGGCCTGAATGTGGTGGTGGGCTTCGCCGGCCTGCTGGACCTCGGCTACGTGGCCTTTTTCGCCGTCGGCGCGTA